>Ga0316207_10004119_pt1 | contig 12894 bp, 14 predicted proteins | sample 6weekpyrite_MG_FD_204943 | JGI IMG/M metagenome (GOLD analysis project Ga0316207, IMG submission 204943) | Microbial mat bacterial communities from mineral coupon in-situ incubated in ocean water Damariscotta River, Maine, United States -... | ecosystem: Environmental > Aquatic > Marine >... | reverse complement strand
AAGTTCCGCTTTGGTAATTTACTGGACATAATGATGCTCGATACCCGTCTTTATGGTCGAGATCAGCAGGTTGCTAACGCACTCGATCCAAAACTTAATGCCCCAGATCGTAAATTACTGGGTGATGAGCAATCTGAGTGGTTATTGGAAAATTTGCAAGACTCGCAAGAAGACAGCATCAAGTGGCGTATGTTAGGGCAACAAGTTATGTTCGGGCAACTCGTTGTGAGTGGTCAGATTTTTAATGTGGATCAATGGGATGGTTATCCTGCCAGTCGTCAGAAAGTATTAAATCATCTAAAAGATAACAATATTGATAATACAATTATATTAACGGGCGATATTCATTCTTCATGGGCGATGGATATTTCAGAAAATCCTTACGATGGAAGTCAATATGATAGTTTGACTGGACAGGGCTCAGTTGCAGTCGAGTTTGTAACGCCTGCGGTTACTTCACCAGCCTTAACGAATGAAGTTGAAGCGGAGCAAACCGCGTTTTATTTAAAAGCAACTAATCCGCATATGAAGTTTGTCGACTTATTCCATCGTGGTTATGTGCTGCTTGATATTACGCATGAGCGCACCCAGGCAGAATGGTATCATGCAGAATCCATTGTCGAGCAAGGTAATACCAACCAGGTTTATGCAGCGGGTTTTAAAATCAATGATGCAACAAATCGTCTTACAATTGCAGGCAAGGTCAGCAATGAAAAAGATACAGCACCTGCTTTCGCTCCTTCTTCCTCAAGTAATCAACGTCATGAGAAAAAAAATTATAAACTAGATCGTGATTAATTTGGTTATATAGTCTTGCGTTGTAAGCCCGGTGTTCTGTATATAGAACACCGGGTTTTGTGTGTGCTATTCTTTATTCAGGAATATCAAGGAGAGCACAGATGGAACAACACGAGACAATTAATTATGTTGAATTCCCTGCCCGGGACTTTGAAGCAACAAAAATATTCTTTACAAAAATATTCAACTGGCAATTTACTGATTATGGCCCTGACTACACCTCATTTATTAATGCCGGTTTAAACGGTGGTTTCTTTAAGTCGGATCAGGTTGCCTCAACGGATAAAGGCAGTGCATTAGTCGTTTTTTATAGCCAGGATATAAAGGCAACCCAGGCCAAAATTGAGCAAGCTAATGGTAAAATTGTTAAACCAATTTTTCAGTTTCCAGGTGGATGTCGTTTTCATTTTACAGATCCAAATGGCAATGAATTTGCTGTCTGGTCAGATAAAGTGCCAGGCTAAACAATAAACCTGTCGTTAAAATTCGGGAGTTAAAATGGCAACTCAATATAAAGAAATATCGGATAAAATTAAAAGTTTTATCGAACAACAAAAAATATTCTTTGTTGCGACGGCTACGGTCGATAGTCGTATCAACTTATCGCCAAAGGGAATGGATTCATTCAGGGTATTAAATAAAAACCGGATTATCTGGCTGAATGTAACCGGCAGTGGTAATGAAACCGCTGCACATGTTCAACAGTGCCCACGCATGACGATTATGTTTAATGCATTTGAAGGTAACCCAATGATTTTACGATTATATGGCAATGCCAGAGTTATCCATACAGGCGACTCAGAATGGGATGCGCTTTATAAGGAATTTAATCCCTTACTCGGTGCGCGACAGATCTTTGATGTAGATATAGATCTGGTGCAAACATCCTGTGGGATGGGGGTGCCTAATTACGAATACCTGGATAATCGCGATGCGTTAACTAACTGGGCTATCAAGCAAGGTGATGAAGGTTTAAAACAATATTGGGAAAAGAAAAACCAGACAAGCATTGATGGTATCGAAACGGATATACTTGAAAAGGTATGAGGGGTTAATTTTACTATTAAAAAAGGGGTTAGCTCTTAATGAGTTAGCCCCTTTTTATATTACCAGCTAATTATTGTTTAGGTGGACGCGATGCTCGCTTTCGCTCATTTTCGAGCAATAGTTTTTTACGAATACGGATAGATTCAGGTGTTACTTCAACTAATTCATCATCATCAATAAATTCGAGCGCTTGTTCTAAACTCATCCGAATGGGTGGGGTTAGAATTAAGTTTTCATCGGTGCCGGCTGCCCGTACGTTAGTTAGTTGCTTGGCTTTAATTGCATTAACAACTAAATCGTTATCACGTGAATGTATACCGATTACCATCCCTTCATACACTTCTTCACCATGGCCTAAGAATAATCGCCCGCGTTCCTGCAGGTTAAATAATGAGTAAGCCAGTGCTTTACCCTGACCGTTAGCGATAAGCACACCGTTTAAGCGTTGGCCGATGGTGCCGGGTTTGGCTTCATCGTACTTGTCGAATACGCTATAAATTAAACCACTACCCTGGGTCGCGGTTAAAAACTCGGTTCGAAAACCAATTAAGCCGCGGGCGGGGATGGTAAAGTCGACACGAACACGGCCATGACCATCCGGTAACATATTCGTTAGTTCGCCACCACGTTCGCCAAGTTTTTCCATTACCGAACCCTGATGCTCTTCTTTTACATCAACGGTTAGTTGTTCATAAGGTTCCAGCCGTTTGCCATCGACTTCTTTAAAAATAACTTCAGGTCGAGAGACACCAAGTTCAAAACCTTCGCGGCGCATGGTTTCAATCAGGATAGAAAGATGAAGCTCACCACGGCCGGATACACGGAATTTATCCGGGTCGTCCAGTTGTTCGACTCGTAATGCCACGTTATGGATTAGTTCGCGATCGAGACGTTCTTTAATTTGTCGAGAGGTTACAAACTTACCTTCTTTACCGGCAAATGGCGATTTGTTCACCTGGAAAGTCATGCTAACAGTGGGTTCGTCAACGGATAACGGTGGTAAAGCCTCGACATTGTTGGGGTCACATAACGTATCGGAAATATTCAAACCTTCAATACCGGTAAAGGCAATAATATCACCGGCAGATGCTTCCGGTATTTCAGTTCGCTGTACACCCATTAAACGTAAAACCTGTTGTACTCGGGCATTACGGGTTTCACCCTGGTCGCTAATTAAAGTGACCGCGGTATTGGTTTTAACCGAGCCGCGGGTAATCCGACCGATACCGATAACCCCGGTATAGGTATTGTAGTCAAGTGAGCTAACCTGAAGTTGAAGCGGGCCATCTGGATCGACGTCTGGTGCGGTCACATGCGAAACAATAGTCTCGAATAAAGGAGTCATATCACCTTCGCGAGCATTTTCATCTTCGCTGGCATAACCAGCCAGTCCCGAAGCATAAACAACCGGGAAATCGAGTTGTTCATCAGTCGCACCCAGGCGATCAAACAATTCGAAAGTCTGGTCGAGCGCCCAATGTGGACGGGCGCCATCACGGTCAATTTTATTTATCACCACAATCGGACGTAAACCGCGCGCCAGCGCCTTTTGGGTCACGAAGCGGGTTTGTGGCATTGGGCCTTCCACGGCATCAACCAGCAATAGAACCGAGTCGACCATCGATAATACCCGTTCGACTTCACCACCGAAGTCGGCGTGACCCGGTGTATCCACGATATTAATTCTATTACCGTTCCATTCCACCGCAGTGTTTTTAGATAAAATGGTAATACCACGTTCTTTTTCAAGCTCATTGGAATCCATTATGCGTTCTTCAGACTCGCCGCGAGACTCGAGCGCATTAGTTTGCTCTAAGAGTTTGTCTACCAGGGTTGTTTTACCGTGGTCAACGTGGGCAATAATGGCGATATTTCGTAAATTTTGCAGTGAATCCACAAGCTGCTCCGCATAAGTTGATAGTACTGAATGGTGTACCTGAAATAAGGCCGCGCATTATAACCTAAATAGAGAAAGATTAAGGTTTTTATTGGTCCTGACCGATAAAGTTAACTTGAAAAAGCGCATTTAAAGGAAGAAATATGAGTGATTTTAGTGAAAACGCTGAAAAAGAATCGTTAGCCATGGATTGGAGCCATATCAAAGAGACGGTCATGATGCTGAATCTGGCCGTGGCACGACTTGAACACGCGATGATTGACGGTGAAGACTCGGTAGAAACCCTGACGGATTCGTTTACCTCCCTGGCCGCAAGTATTTCGACCATGGGAACCGCTGCCAGTGACTTGCCGGTCAGCCCGATTAAAGAGACCATCCTGCGCAACTGGAATTCGGTTTCGGACAAAGTGCACTCATCCATTATCGCCTTTCAGTTTTACGACAAACTAAGCCAGCGGCTGGTACATATTTCGAAAAGTTTATCGGAAATGACCTCGCTGGTAGACAATGACAGCCGAATTAATGATCCCTATGAATGGAAAGGGCTCCAGGAAATGATTAAATCGAAATACACGCTCGATTCGGATCTTGAAATGTTTAAAGCAGTGTTGTCGGGTAAATCGGTTAGTGAAATACTGGTTGAAGCCAGAGATAATTATAAAGATGATAATGATATAGAACTTTTTTGATTTAAAAATTTAAATCCTCTTCTATAATCTACTTCATTACCTGGCGGTTCATTGTGGTAGTAATGCCAACTCAGTAATACATGAACGAAGGACTTTACCTATTGTCCTAAACTACCTATGATTCGCTCTTTTTATACCTTATATATAGTGGACGTTTTTTTGAAGGAAATAGATTTGCACGGTCTCTGGCAGAATTCGAAATGTATTGGCCTGCGCCGACTCCTGCTCAGTATGTTATTTGCGGCTAGCCTGGCGGGTTGCTCTTCCATTATTTCATCGGCTACCAGCAAAATGGCCGATAACCTTTCCACTACCATACTGAACTCGAATGACCCGCAAACCGTTGCCGATGGTGCCCCGGCATATTTATTACTGGTCAGCAGCTTTTTAAAAGACGGTGCCGATAATGAAAACCTGCTTCGCTCAGCGGCAACCCTACACAGCGCCTATGCCGGTGTCTTTATAAAAGACAAGGATCGAGCTGCTAAAATGGCAACCCAGGCACTGGATTATGCTTTACGTACCGTTTGTGTAAGTGATGAAAGCTTTTGCAATTTGCGAAAAATGCCGTTTAAAGACTTTTCGGACTTATTAAAGACGCTGGATAAAGATCAGGTTAAAAACTGGTATGCATTGGGAACGACCTGGACAGGCTGGATTCAATTAAACAGCAAAGACTGGAATGCCGTCGCCGAACTGGCACGAGTTAAAATAATTTTTGCAAGATTACTCGAGCTATCACCCGATTATAAACAGGGTGGCGTGCACTTATACATGGCGGCATTATCAACCTTGTTACCTCCCGCGCTGGGTGGAAAACCGGAAATTGGCAAACAACATTTTGAAAAAGCCATTACTTTATCTAAAGGTAAAAATTTAATGGCGAAAGTATTATATGCAGAGAAATATGCCAAGCTACTCTTTAATAAAGAATTACACGACAGTTTATTAAAACAGGTATTGGCTGCCGACCCTATGGCACCTGATTTAACATTAATGAATACTCTGGCACAGCAAAAAGCGAAAGAGCTTTTAGTTGCCGGGGAAGATTATTTTTAAATTGATTTAGGTTTATCTACTTTATATCTTTAAGTACGGAATGATCATGAACAAAATTTACAGTATTATCTTATTATTAGCTTTAAGCAGTGTAGTAGTAACTGCAGAAGCGGTGACCTTTAAAATGGCTACCTTGTCACCGGAAGGTTCTGTCTGGATGAACATGATGCGTGAAGGTGCGGCTGAAATTAAAAAGAAAACCGAAGGCCGGGTTAAATTCAAGTTCTATCCCGGTGGTGTAATGGGCGACAACAATGCTGTATTACGCAAGATCCGCATAGGCCAACTACACGGTGGTGCGTTAACCGGGGGTAGTCTGACTCGATTTTATAAAGATAACCAGATCTACAGCCTGGTGATGAAATATAGAACTCCTGAAGAAATTAAATACGTACGCAAAAACCTCGATGAGACGGTTAAAAAAGGATTAAAGAAAGGCGGCTTTACCACCTTTGGTTTTGCAGAATCCGGATTTGCTTATGTAATGTCGTCAAATAATCCAATTGCAACTGTAGAGTCACTGCGAAAGCAAAAAGCCTGGATACCAGCGAATGATGAAGTCGCACTCGAAGCCATTAGTACGTTTGGCGTAAGCCCCATTCCCTTACCACTAGGAGACGTGTTGGCGGGATTGCAAACGGGTTTAATCGACACAATTGCCGCCTCCCCAATTGGGGCATTAGCCCTACAATGGTACACCCAAATAAAATATATACTGGAATTACCGGTACTGTACTCGTATGGTGTGCTGGCTATCAGTAATAAAGCCTTTAAAAAAGCCAAAAAGAAAGACCAGCAGGTTATTACTGACATTATGACTCGTATATTCAAAGAACTGGATGCTATCAATAAAAAAGATAACCGTTCCGCATTGGTTGCATTAAAAAATCAGGGTGTTAAATTTATAAAACCAACCGCAGAACAGGTGCAGGAATGGCTTGTTTATGCAAAAAAATCACAGCAACGTATGTTAGAAACAGGACGTATCAGCAAAGAAATTGTTGCCAGGACAGATAAGTTATTACAACAAATGCCCAGGTAACGAATAACATTCGCAAGAAATTTTAATAAAGAGCGCATGTGTTAAACAAGTTAAACTCAATCAGAGTCGCTTTACTTAAAATAGAAGACTTTATTTTAATTGGCATGTTGCTGGGTGCAATATTACTTGCCGTACTGCAAATATTTTTACGAAATTTTTTTGATTCAGGTATCGTCTGGGGCGATATTTTATTACGCATCATCGTTCTATGGATAGGCATGTTCGGTGCGATGTATGCCAGTCGCAACAATGAGCATATCAATATTGAGCTGGGTATAAAATATTTACCAGCTAATGCAAAAAAATATGTTCAGGCACTCGTGTTTATTTTTACCGCAGTAATTTGTTATATCGTCGCCTGGTATAGTTTCCAATTCGTACTGATTGAATATGAAGATGGTGTTATGGCATTTGCAAAAGTACCCATCTGGCTTACTGAAGTTATTATTCCAGTCGCATTTTTAAGTATTGCCATTCGTTATAGTATTCTGACCATATTCCTGTTTGCATGTGAATCATGCTCGCCGTTAGAAGCTAGGTTAGAAAACGAGCCTGACAATAAACAGGGTGGGCATAACGAGTGACTATTTTATTAATAGCCCTGGTACTGCTCTTGCTCGCTATTTTTGGCGCGCCTTTATTTTCTATTATTCTTGCAGTTGCCATGTTGGGGTTTTATTCCAGTGAAATCGATCTGCAAGTAATAGCTATCGAGCTATATAGAATTACTAATACCCCCTTACTATTAGCCTTGCCACTATTTACCTTTGCCGGTTACATGCTAAGTGAATCGAATACCTCAACCCGTCTGGTAAAATTATCCTCAGCGCTGTTTGGCTGGGTGCCGAATAATTTATCTTTTGTTACCTTAATCGCCTGTGCATTGTTTACTGCATTTACCGGTGCGACCGGGGTTACAATCGTGGCATTGGGTGCACTGCTACTACCGGCACTTAAGCAGGCTGGCTATCCAGAAAAATTCAATTTAGGCCTGGTAACAACATCGGGCAGTCTGGGTTTATTATTGCCGCCATCCCTGCCATTGATACTCTATGTTGTTATTGTGCAGCAATTAAATTTAGAACAAACCGTGACCATGGAAGAAGTCTTCCTGGCTGGATTATTCCCAACTCTTTTAATGATTTCTGTTCTGGTAATGTGGAGTCTGTGGGTCACACGTCATAACCCGATATCACGCAGTAAGTTCAATAAGTGTGAATTACTGAAAGCCGTGAATGAAGCAAAGTGGGAAATACCATTACCCTTTTTTGTGTTAGGTGGTATATATAGCGGGTTTTTCGCTGTATCAGAAGCCGCTGCAGTAACGGCGTTATACGTAATCATCGTCGAAGTTTTTATTTATAAAGAGATTACATTAAAGCAGTTACCCAAGGTTATGCACACCTCCATGATTATGGTGGGGGGTATTTTAATGATTTTAGGCGTGGCACTGGCGCTAACAAATTTTTTAATCGATGCTGAAGTGCCGATTAAATTATTTGAATGGATAAAATCAAATATCGAAAGTAAATATACCTTCTTAATATTGCTTAATATCTTTTTATTAATACTGGGTGCAATACTGGATATATTTTCCGCACTGGTAATAATGATTCCGTTGATTGTACCCGTTGCCATGGGGTTTGGAATTCATCCTGTGCATTTAGGCATTATTTTTTTAGCAAATATGCAAGTCGGCTTTTTTACGCCACCAGTGGGTATGAATTTATTTATTGCCAGTTACCGGTTTAAAAAACCAATAACAGAAATATACCAGGCAACCATTCCTTTTATGCTAATTTTGTTAACCGCCGTTTTAATAATTACTTACTGGCCTGGCTTAAGTTTATTTTTTATTAAATAAATTGTAGCTCTAGGACACCGCATGATTATTTCAGAGCATGTTACTATCCAGGCTAATATTAACGGATTTGCGCACTTCAGCAGAAGAACTCAGTTAATAAAATCTTATATCGTCTTCATTTAAAACTATCTCGCTTATTTTAGATGTATAACGAGGCCGAAATAGTTAAATTATTTAAATATTGATAGTATATAGTGAAAACAGGGGTCTCTTTTATATAGCGGTTAGGCTTCAAAATAAACAATCTGGATATATTATTTATGAATAAAAAATGTTTTGGAATTATAGTTCTTCTTTTGCTTGTCATAGCCGGTGGCGTCTATAAATTTTTTTTTCAGGAAAGTATTTCGAACAGTACTACTGGAAGAACGGTAATTCTCCTAAATTCTACTGAAAGAGACCTGGTATTAGCTGAAATGCGTGCATTTCTAACCAGTGTTCAACAAATCACCAAAGGAATTTCTGGCAATGACATGAGTATGGTAGCTGAATATGGTCGTAAAGTAGGTAGAGCATCACAAGGAGAAACACCAAGGACCTTAGCAGCTAAACTCCCGGTACAATTCAGACAATTAGGCTTTGATACGCATACAAAATTTGATCAGTTAGCGATGGATGCTGAAGACCTGGGCGATAGCAACCATGCTTTATCACAGCTATCGACCTTAATGCAAAATTGTATTGGTTGTCATGAAACATATCAAATTAATATTTCCGGCAACTAACAAGCTTAAAATCAAGTAATATCAAAACGCTAAAGAAATCGTTAACAAGGAATTTAATTATGTATAAAGGCGGTTGTTATTGTGGTGCGGTTAAGTTCGAAATTACTTCAGCGATAAAAGATATTATTTATTGTCATTGTTCGGAGTGTCGGAAGTTACAGGGTACTGCATTTGCAACTAATGGCGTTGTTGATTCAGGTAACTTCAAATTAATAAGTGGCGAAGCTGAACTGACGGCTCATAAATTAACAAAGACACAAACCCGCTTCTTCTGTAAACATTGTGGTTCACCGATAAAAAGTGAAAATACCCAGGTTCCTGGTAAGGTCAGGGTTCGGTTGGGAACTATTGATTCCGATTTAAATGAGAAACCTCAGGCACATATCTTTGTGGGGTCTAAAGCGAACTGGGATGAGATTTGTGACAGTAGCCCACAATATGATGAGTACGAACCGACTCGTCAAAGCTAGTTCTATTGTAATCAAAAATAATTATAATTAATTATACGACATCATTATCGGGCGATGATCGTTTGTATTTTTAACAACAGTTAAACGCATACTAAGAAAGCCTTAAAATAATGAGAGTTAAAAATGGATAAACCGGTTATTGCCAATAATAAACCCGTTAAAGTTAACCTTGCTAAAGGACAGGAGTATCATTTCTGTACCTGTGGGCGCTCCAAAAGTCAGCCCTTTTGCGATGGTTCGCATGTTGGAACTTCTTTTAAACCAAGGGTGATTGTTTCTGAAGAAGATGGCGATGCCTATTTATGTGCCTGTAAGCATACCGCGAATACACCCTTTTGTGACGGCTCACATAAGCAGTTTACTGATAAGCAGGTGGGTACAGAAGGATCGGGCATTAAAGCAAAAATTTCTGATATTCCCGTTGCCGTTAAAACGACAGAAGAGCCAACGGTTGAATTTATTCACCAGTTAGCCAAAGAAGGATTATCGAGTCTAGGACATCATGGCCCGATGACCTCGATGGGCGTTCCCCGCCATGAACTCCCTCATTGGGATGATTTGCAGCTAATGATGGCACAAATGGCAACAAAGCCTTTAATGGAAGATGTGCCGGTGAGTACCGAGTTGGTTATTGGGCCAGAAGCCAGAAAGCCATTAACGTTAGATATTCCACTGTTTGTTTCAGATATGAGTTTTGGTGCTTTATCCGAAGAGGCCAAAATTTCACTTGCACGAGGTGCTGAGCTGGCCGGTACCGGGATCTGCTCTGGTGAAGGTGGTATGTTACCTGAAGAACAAGCGGAGAATAGTCGCTATTTCTATGAACTCGCCAGTGCGGGGTTTGGTTATAAAGAAGAGTTGCTGGAAAAAGTTCAGGCATTTCATTTTAAAGGTGGTCAGGGAGCCAAGACAGGTACGGGAGGTCATTTACCGGGCAATAAAAATATCGGCAAGATTTCACAGGTAAGAGGTATTCCGGAAGGGCAATCCGCCATTTCACCGCCAACGTTTAAAAGTCTTTCGACAGTGGCTGATTTTAAAAAATTTGCTGACCGGGTAAGAGAAATTTCGGGCGGCATTCCGGTGGGTTTTAAATTGAGTGCTAACCATATTGAAAAAGACATTCAGTTTGCGCTTGATGCCAGCGCGGATTATATAATTCTGGATGGACGTGGTGGTGGAACCGGTGCTGCTCCGGAAATGTTTCGCAACCATATTAGTGTTCCAACCATTCCAGCACTTGCCAGAGCCAGACGATATCTTGATGAACAAGGTGCCAGTGGCCGGGTAACATTAATTATAACCGGCGGATTGCGCGTGCCGATTGATTTTGTAAAAGCACTGGCATTGGGTGCTGATGGTATCGCCATTTCCAATAGTGCCATGCAGGCCATTGGCTGTGTAGCCGCTCGTATGTGTAACTCAAATAATTGCCCTGCCGGTATTGCCACGCAAAAACAGGAACTCCGCAGTCGGCTTGATACTGCAAAGGCAGCAACGCAATTACATAATTTCTTTAGTGCATCGGTCGAACTAATGCAGGTGATGGTGCGTGCCTGTGGCCATGAACACCTGAACAAGCTGAATAAAAATGACCTGGCAACCTGGCACCGTAATATGGCTTTATTATCTGGCGTAAGTTATTCGGGCTTTTCTGATATTTAGGTATTAACCAGAATACCTTCTAAAAATAGCGGATGGTGAACTAATTAGAAAGTGATCCATCAAAGCTGGTTCATAACTTTTAAGTGTCGTTTTCATGGATCTGAATAAAAGCGCTTTTCACTTTATTGCCTTATTATTGCTAGCGATTGTCGGCTTTTGGGAAACATATTTTTCACAAATTTTAAACGATCATAGTCGATATATACATTTTCATGCTGCTACTATGATGCTATGGATGCTAATGTTGATATCCCAGTCATTTCTAATTCGTTACAAAAAATATTCTCTACACAGGTTACTCGGAAAGTTTTCTTATTTTTTGGTTCCTGTGCTTACTGTTTCATTAATTTTATTAGCTCACAGTCAGATAACGATTTATGATTATGGGCTGTCTTACCGGCGACTGTATCTATTATTTTTACAGCTTTCACTCCTGGTGATATTTCTTATTGCTTACTCGATGGCGATTCTATATCGACATTCTGCTGCTTACCATGCGCGTTATATGATTTGTACATCACTCACGTTAATCGATCCAGCGATTGCAAGAATTTCTATCGATATACCGACACTTCCATTCAGGTATCAGTTTGTCACCTTTGGGATAGTTGATTTAATACTAGTCAGTTTAATTTTCCTGGAACGCAAACAAAAGCAAGGCAGAAGCGTTTTCCCAGTTATGTTAGGTGTTTTTTTGTTATTCCAGCTGCTTAATTTAAGTTGGACGGATAGCCAGACCTGGGATAGTTTTGCACTGTGGTTTGCCAAGCTGGAGTTAACATAGTAAATTCATAAAATAAAAAAAATTTTTCCGAACAATCTAGCTCGGGCCAATATAGCTCGGCGTAATTTAGTATAGAATATTAAAACCCGATATAATAAAACCCAGCATAATAATACCCAAAATAAGAAAAACAGAATTATAAAGTATGGATAAAGTAATACAAATAATGACACAGGAAATAACCGTTTGGTTACCCAAAGTAGCCGCTGTGATTGTAGTTATTGTACTGTTTTTTGTTTTATCCAGAATAATTCGTGGTGTTATTATAAGAGCAACCAGGAAGTTAAATATTGAAAACCACCTTGCTTTTCTCTTAGCTAGAACGAGTAGCATTATTATTATAATTTTTGGTATTGTGACTGCACTGGGTACCTTGGGCATCAATGTGTCGGCAATCGTGGCCGGTTTGGGGCTGACTGGTTTTGCACTTGGTTTTGCTTTGAAAGATACAATATCAAATCTGCTATCCGGCATACTTATTCTGTTATACCAGCCATTTAAAATTGGAAATACAATAAAACTATCAGGTTATGAAGGAAAGGTAGTATCTATTGACCTTCGCTATACAGAATTAGATAGTGAGGGTAACAGGGTGCTTATTCCAAATTCCAAGCTATTTACTGATCCTATAACCGTGTTATCGGTAGAATAAAATAGGAATATAAATTAAATTCACTGGTACCCATGAGTGAAGTTATATTCCACCGGGTATGACTACAAAAAACAAAGACAGGGAGTAAATTTATGAAAGTCGCTTATATTTTTTCTACTCAAGGGCATTCGGTATCATATAAGTTAGGGCAAATGATACTGCCACAATTAGAAGATGATGCTCACGGAGTTGACGTAGTGGG
>Ga0316207_10004118_pt1 | contig 12896 bp, 10 predicted proteins | sample 6weekpyrite_MG_FD_204943 | JGI IMG/M metagenome (GOLD analysis project Ga0316207, IMG submission 204943) | Microbial mat bacterial communities from mineral coupon in-situ incubated in ocean water Damariscotta River, Maine, United States -... | ecosystem: Environmental > Aquatic > Marine >... | reverse complement strand
GGGGATATGCGTCTGAATATCCGGCTTATCGGTATCCTGCATGGTATCCTGGTGATTGGTATTATTGGTTACCATTTGATGCGTTCAGGATCTCATAGCCGTAAAAATGGTGCAGGTGTGGCCGGGTTGGGCCTGGGCTTAGTCGTTGTTGGTTATGCAGGTACCTTCTTTGGCAACCTTATTAAGTCTGCAGTGAGTCGCCAACGTGAATTCCTGGCAGACGCCTCAGCCGTTCAGTTTACCCGTAACCCCGATGGTATCTCGGGCGCACTGATTAATATTGGTGCGAGTAGTTATGGTTCCATTATCGATAACCCGGAATGCTCAGAGATTAGTCATTGTTTGTTTGGAGCGGGCATGAGCAACCTTTATTCAGGTCTAATGGCGACACATCCCCCGCTGGATGAACGTATTAAACGGATTAAACCATCCTGGGATGGCGTCTTTGTGGCGAACAAGCCAAAACCTGAAGCTGATGAACCTGTAGATAAGGCTCAGGACAAACAGGAAGAGGTCAAACGCACAATGGCAGCAACCGCGGCTGTTGTTCTGGCGGGTGCTGAGCAGTTGGCTAAAACAGGGGAACCTGATCGCGCTAATCTTGATGCAGCCATTCAGCTTATCGATAATTTACCCGAGCTATTCTCAAAGGCTGTTCGTGAACCTTATGGTGCGCGTGCGGTTATTTATAGTTTGTTAATTGATGCTGCTGATACAGATATCAGGGAAAGACAATTATCTCACCTTGAATACAATGCTGATTCAGGCGTTCATGAACAGGTGATCGAATTGCTGAATGCGAAGCATGAGCTTTTAATTGAGTCGCGCCTGCCTTTAATTGAAATTGCTATGCCAGCGTTACGCCAATTATCTCAACCCCAGTACGAGTTGTTTAAAAGCATTGTTGAGAGGTTGATTGAGCTCGATGGCAAGATAAGTCTGTTTGAATGGACGTTGAAAAAGATTGTATTACAGCATTTGCATAGAACGTTTGAAAAACAGCCTGTTCGAGTTAAAAAGTATCAATCGATAAAACGACTTGGTAACGAAGTAGGCTTACTATTGTCAGTGATGGCGTATATTGATAAGCAAAACAATCTAAGTTACCAACAGGCATTTGATAGTGGATTGAATGAACTGGATGATAAAACGATTTCATTATTACCAAAAACAGATATCAGTTTTAAAGAACTTGATATGGCACTGAATAAGCTTTCACGATTGGTGCCGATAGATAAGCACCAGTTATTGAGGGCTTGTGCAGCCAGCCTGACTGCAGATGGAAAGATAAGTTACAAGGAAGCAGAACTTTATCGCGCCATCGCAGAGGTGCTCGATTGTCCTACGCCATTATTATTACCAGAAGCCTAGTTATTGTTTTTTCTCTTCGGGGAGAAACAGTTTAGGGTCAACACGTTTATTATTCAGACTAACAGCCCAGTGCAGGTGTGCACCCGTCACTCGTCCAGTTTTACCAACGGTACCAAACGCTTCGCCGCGTTTAACCGCCTGGCCTGGTTTTGCGGTGATTTCATGCATGTGGCAATACATTGTGATTAGCCCCTGGCCATGATCAATGAAAACAGTATTACCATTAAAGAAATAATCACCACTTTCTATGACGACACCATCGGCAGGGGCGACAATAGGCGTTCCCTGTGGCGCGGCGATATCGAGCCCACTGTGAGGCTTGCGAGGTTGGTTATTAAAGAAGCGTCTTAAACCAAAAGGACTGCTATAAGGGCCTTGCACGGGCTGGATAAAGTCTGTTGAAACGTCGTCGTTTTCTCGCCAATGCTTAAGCGCCGCAAGGATATCTTTTTTATTGGCGCGGATGCGCTTTAAGTCTTCTGCATTCGGGTTAACCTTGCGTTTGTTCTTGATAGTAAGGTGTTGGGTCTTATATTTCTTGGGTTTGACAGTAAAATGCTGCGTGTAGGGGATGTCACCCTTGGGTTTGACTTTAATGAAGTGTCTACCGGTTTTAGCGGTAAGCCCAATGCCTATAACGGCAACCCAGGCATCTTTTTCTTTGACGACCATGGTACGCCGTTTGTTATAGGTAACGACAGGTGCAATTTCATTTGGAACGCTGTTGAGCGGAATAATAGCAACACCACCTGGTATCGCTTTATGCTCGGGTAAGGCATAGGCAGGATTTACGGAAAAAACCAGTATAGCCAGTAAAAAATGCTGTAAATATTTCATGAGTCGGTTTGGCTGTCTTCGACGTTGCATATAAGTCGACCTTTTTCTAAGCGTGTTTCGATACGGGTCCCACTCTTTATGGCAGCGGCGTCGCGTATGAGTTCCCCTGTATCAACGCGGCGCGCAATTGAGTAGCCGCGTCCGAGGGTTGCTAGTGGGCTGACTGCATCAAGGGTATTGCTTAAGAATGATAATCTTTCCCTGTGGCGTTGTAGTGTTTGTTTCATGGTCTGGTTCAGTCGAGCCTGCACACCATCATGCCGTTGTTGTAAAGCACTGATCCTTTGCGCGGGAGAATGATGTAGTAAGGTTGTATGAAGCAATGTTAATTGACTGCGGTAACCATGTTGTTTACTGGTATGTGCACTGAGCAGGCGTTGCTGTAATTCTTTTATACGGCTACCCGCACGCTCGAGACGTTGCTGTGGTGATGACAGACGCTGGCTTACCCAATCCATGCGCTGTAAATTCTGACGCAAGCGATTTTGCATATTCGCTATAAGTCGCTGACTAAGAGCCGTCGTTTTTTGTAGCCACTCATTACGATCCGGGCTGAGCATCTCAGCAGCAGCAGAGGGTGTCGCTGCGCGCACATCGGCAACAAAATCAGCAATACTGAAATCAACCTCATGCCCGACGGCACTGACTATCGGGATCTTGCTACTAAAAATAGTATGGGCCAGGTGCTCATCATTAAATGCCCAAAGATCCTCAAGAGAACCACCGCCGCGACCAATTATAAGCACATCACATTCCTTGCGCGTATTGGCAAGTTTGATCGCCTTGGAAATTTTTCCGGCTGCTGTTTCACCTTGTACTGGCACGGGATAAATTAAGACCGGAATAGATGGAAAGCGGCGTTTCAGTACAGTCAGGATGTCATGGATGGCCGCACCAGTAGGGGAGGTGACAACCCCGATTTGATTTGGCAGCTTGGGAATGGATAATTTATGTTTTGCTTCAAACAGTCCTTCGTTACGTAAACGACGTTTTAATTGCTCATATTCTCGTCGCATGGCACCGTCACCGGCTTCTTCCATGTGTTCAATAATAAGCTGGAAGTCGCCGCGTGCCTCATACAATCCTACTTTGGCTCGTACCAGTATTTGCATGCCATTTTCAGGTTCAAAATCCAGTAAGCGTTTGCGCATCTTAAACATGGCACAGCGAACCTGGGCCTTGGGATCTTTTAGTGAGAAATATATATGTCCTGAAGCGGGAGTAGCAAGGTTGGAAATTTCACCTTCCACCCAGATAAGCGGGAAATCTTGCTCAAGTGTCTGTCGCACACTGCTGGCAAGTTGTGAAACAGAATAAATTTCACGTTGCGGTTGTTCAGTTTCGTAATCTTCCATGAAGGCAGTGTATCAGGCAGGAGACCAATGCATCCAATTAGTCTTTGCGGGGAATAAAGCAAAAAGGCCGGCAAAAGCCGGCCTTCCATCAAGCTATATCAAAAATAGGTTTATTTGATGCTGCTTGAAATACCTGCATTGGCTTCAGCCATTGCTTGAGCTTTACCCATTTTTCCTTGTCTTTCGACTTGTTTGGCTAACTTCATAGCATCTGCCAGCTTACCTTTACGGTAGGCTTTTTTGGCCTTACCAAGAATCTTGTAGCTGTCGCGCCATTCACCGCGAACTGCCTTAGCAGCTTCAACAGATTTTACAGCAGCCTGGATAGCAGAGCTGACGTCTTTCTTGCTTGGGCCTTTACCGTGGCCGGCAGCAAATGTAGCTCCTGAAATAGTTAAACAGGCAGCGGCAGCAAAAAGTGCAATTTTCTTCATGGGTGGTTCTCCTCCGGTAGTGCATTGTTATTGTATTAAGTAAAAATTCATTACTGGACGTTAATATATCTTAATATTTGCCCCGAGTCGCCAGTTAACTCTCGGGTACTGACGATTTACATAGGCTATCTAGTTTACCCCGCCCGCGTCAATCTCTATAATTATCTGCTAATTAACTGGCCGCATTTGGCCAGCCCGACAAATGGATGCCTCGTATGCGGATTATTGAAGAAGCCCTCACTTTTGACGATGTTTTGCTCCTGCCTGCACATTCTACTGTATTGCCCAAGGAAGTAAGCCTGGCAACGCGCCTGACCCGCGATATTACCTTGAATATGCCCCTGGTATCAGCGGCCATGGACACGGTGACAGAAGCGCGCCTAGCGATTGCCATGGCCCAGGAAGGGGGAATGGGGATTGTTCATAAGAACCTGACCGTTGAGCAGCAGGCTGGTGAAGTACACAAAGTCAAAAAGTTTGAAAGTGGCGTCGTAAAAGACCCCATTACCGTGGCCCCAGACACAACTATTGGTGAAGTCCTTGAATTAACAAGGAAAAATAACATTTCTGGTGTGCCGGTGGTTGATAAGGGTGAATTGGTCGGGATTGTCACCAATCGCGATGTTCGTTTTGAAACGCGTTATGGGGCAGCCGTTTCCGAGGTAATGACGCCCAAAGACAAGCTTGTCACCGTGATGGAAGGGGCTGACAAGGATGAAGTCATTGGATTATTGCAAAAACACCGAATTGAGAAGGTCCTGGTCGTCAACGACAATTTTGAGCTGAGAGGTCTGATCACGGTAAAAGACATCCAGAAGGCCACAGAAAAGCCGCTGGCCTGTAAAGACGAGCAAGGCAGCCTGCGGGTTGGTGCCGCGGTCGGTACAGCAATGGATGATGATCGTGTGGTTGCGCTGGTAGAAGCTGGCGTTGATGTGATTGTCGTCGATACAGCACATGGCCATTCACAAGGCGTGATCGATAAGGTTCGCTGGGTGAAACAGAATTTCCCCGATGTACAGGTGATAGGCGGTAATATTGCCACGGCCGCCGCTGCTGAAGCCTTACGCGATGCGGGTGCTGACGCTGTTAAGGTCGGGATTGGTCCAGGTTCGATTTGTACAACACGTATTGTCACCGGTATTGGTGTGCCTCAGATTACCGCAGTGAGTAATGTGGCCAAGGCACTGGCTAAAGACGGTATCCCGCTGATTGCTGATGGGGGTGTACGTTTCTCAGGTGATGTTGCCAAAGCCCTCGCAGCGGGAGCTTACAGTGTCATGATGGGAAGTATGTTTGCCGGTACCGAAGAGGCGCCGGGGGAAGTGGAGCTCTACCAGGGCCGCTCTTATAAGTCATACCGCGGTATGGGCTCACTCGGGGCGATGTCGCAGAAAGAAGGTTCTAGTGATCGCTATTTCCAGGATAGTTCGGATCAGGACAAGCTGGTACCAGAAGGGATTGAAGGTCGCGTCCCTTATAAGGGGTCGTTACTGGCGATTGTTCACCAAATGGTAGGTGGTATTCGAGCCAGTATGGGGTATACCGGTTGTGCCAATATGGAAGAAATGCGCACAAAACCAGAGTTTGTTCGAGTCACCAGTGCGGGGATGAGTGAAAGTCATGTTCATGATGTGACTATCACCAAGGAAGCCCCAAATTACCGCTCAAGTTAATACTGTCAGGCGGGCCATGTGCCCGCCTTTTTTTAATCGTTTAGTTAAACAGGTTTCTCCATGACCAACATCCACGCTGATCGCATTCTGATCATTGATTTCGGTTCACAGTACACCCAGTTGATTGCGCGTCGGGTACGTGAGGCTGGTGTTTATAGCGAAATCTACCCATATGATGTTGAAGCATCCGCTATCACCGACTTTAATCCAAAGGGCATTATTCTTTCAGGTGGGCCAGAAACAGTCACAGCAGGGGAGTCACCTCGTGCAGACGACTGTGTGTTTGAAATGGGCATACCTGTACTGGGAATTTGCTACGGCATGCAAACCATGGCGGCACAACTGGGCGGAAGCGTTGAGTCGTCTGCGACGCACGAGTACGGTTATGCGCAGGTCAGGGCACGCGGCCATACAGAGTTACTAAGAGATATTGAAGATCATGAAACCAAAGAGGGTTATGGTCTGCTGGATGTCTGGATGAGCCATGGTGATAAAGTCGTTGAGTTGCCAGATGGATTTAGCTTGATGGCATCAACCGATAGCGCGCCGATAGCGGGTATGGCAGATGAGTCGCGTCGTTTTTATGGTGTGCAGTTTCATCCCGAGGTCACTCATACCCACCAGGGCGAACGCATTATTAGTCGTTTTGTGCACGATATCTGTGGCTGCGCTAATTTATGGACAGCCGACAATATTGTAAACGACAGTATTGAAACGGTTCGTAAACAGGTCGGTGACGATGAAGTCGTATTAGGCTTGTCAGGCGGTGTTGATTCCTCTGTTGTGGCCGCGCTATTACATAAAGCGATTGGTAAAAAATTAACCTGCGTGTTTGTTGACAATGGTCTGTTGCGACTTAATGAAGGTGACCAGGTGATGGCCACTTTCGCAGAACACATGGGTGTAAAAGTAATACGAGTTGATGCTGAGCAACGTTTCCTGGATGCCCTCAAGGGCCAGGACGATCCAGAGGCCAAGCGCAAAATCATTGGTAACTTGTTTGTTGATATTTTTGAAGAAGAATCGAAAAAATTAAGCAATGCGAAATGGTTGGCGCAGGGTACGATCTACCCGGATGTTATCGAATCGGCAGGTGCAAAAACAGGCAAGGCGCATTTAATTAAGTCACATCACAATGTGGGTGGTCTACCGGACTACATGAAGTTGAAACTATGTGAACCACTACGTGAACTGTTTAAGGATGAGGTACGTAAACTCGGTGTTGAACTGGGCTTGCCTTATGACATGGTTTACCGTCATCCATTCCCGGGCCCGGGTTTGGGCGTACGTATCCTGGGTGAAGTCAAAAAAGAGTATGCCGATATTCTACGTCTGGCGGATAACATATTTATTGAAGAATTACGCGCACATGATTTGTACGAAAAAGTTAGCCAGGCCTTTACCGTGTTCTTGCCGGTTAAATCGGTTGGGGTCACTGGTGATGGGCGACGTTACCAGTTCGTTGTGTCACTACGCGCCGTGGAAACCATTGACTTCATGACAGCACGCTGGGCACACCTGCCTTACGAATTCCTTGAAACCGTTTCAAGTCGTATTATTAACGAAGTCACTGGTATCTCTCGCGTTGCTTATGATATATCCAGTAAGCCGCCAGCTACGATCGAGTGGGAATAACGGCTCCGCTGAAGTCGTTCTGACGGCGTTATGAGAATTTTCGAACTTCGTCACTTACTTTATGTAAGCTCCTGGTCCTCTAATTCTCATGCCTTGTCATTTACGACTTGATCGAACCCGTTAATAATATAGTGAAACGGTTTTGCCGAAGGTGTGATATCAACGATAAATACTTACAAGTAGTGCCGATATGAATAACGATGATAAAGCGTTCATGCAGCACGCCATTAAACTTGCCAGGCGTGCCGAGCAGGAAGGTGAAGTACCGGTTGGCGCTGTTATCGTCAAGGATGGCGAGATTATCGCAGAAGGTTGGAACCGGCCTATTGCCAGTCACGATCCAACTGCTCATGCAGAGATACAGGCGCTACGTGCGGCAGCGAATCACATGGGCAACTACCGACTCCCGGATACAACCCTGTACGTTACACTTGAGCCATGCTTAATGTGTATTGGCGCGATGACTCATGCCCGGGTGGCTCGACTGGTTTATGCAGCAGCCGATCCGCGAGCAGGAGCCATCCATAGTTGTTACACCATCCCTGATGATCGAAAGCTGAATCACCATATTGAGATTGAGTCGGGAATATTGGCTGAAGAATGTAGCAAATTGCTACGCGATTTTTTTCGTACCAGGCGATAGCACTTTACGAAAAAGGCATCGCTATTCATTATAGCGATGCCTTTAACAACGCCATTGTTATGCTGCTTGTTCTTTCGAATCTGGCTGCTTTTGTAACTGAACCAGGTTATTGGACTCCTCTTTTTTTGAGGTATTCATTTTTTCATAAAGGAAGCTCAATACTTCGCGGCGATACTGGTTATATTGATGGTTGTCTGCCAGGGCAACGCGATCACGAGGCCGCTCCAGTTCAACATGTAATATTTCACCGATGGTTGCAGCAGGACCATTAGTCATCATGACAATTTTATCTGATAGCAATACCGCTTCATCAACGTCGTGAGTGATCATAATGACCGTATTACCAAGTTCAGCGTGAATATCCATTAAGGAATCTTGCAAATGTGCTCGAGTCAGGGCATCGAGCGCCCCGAAAGGTTCATCCATTAACATGATAGTCGGCTCCATGGACAACGCACGGGCAATACCAACGCGTTGTTTCATGCCACCTGATATTTCATCGGGACGTTTATGCATGGCATGTTCCATATGCACCAGGCTCAGGTTATGTTCAATCCACTCCTTCATTTCGGAGGAAGACTTCTTACCTTTAAAGACCTGTTTTACGGCAAGTTCTACATTTTGGTAGGCTGTTAGCCATGGAAACAACGAGTGATTTTGAAATACGACCGCTCGCTCCGGTCCCGGTTCATTAACTTCTTTACCATCGAGCAGAATACCGCCCTCGGTTGCCTGGTAGAGACCAGCTACGATATTAAGAACAGTCGATTTACCGCAACCAGAATGGCCAATAAGGGAAACAAACTCACCCTGGTCAATTTTTAAGTTGACATTGTCGAGTGCTCTGAAAGGACCTTCTGGTGTAGGAAATTCAATTGATGCACCGGTGATTTCAAGATGTGGAATATTCATAATGTTTTTACCTTTTTCCTTTAGCGGAGCACCGCTGATTTATCCCATGAAACAGTTTTCTGGATGCCGAGCATGGTTCGATCAAGAATGAAACCAATGAAACCGATAACTATTACGGCTACCATGATTCTGCCTAAGGAATTTGAGCTACCGTTCTGGAACTCATCCCAGATAAATTTACCGAGGCCAGGGTTTTGTGCCAACATTTCAGCGGCAATAAGTACCATCCAGGCAATACCGAGACTTAAACGCAACCCGGTAAAGATCATTGGAATAGAAGAAGGCAGGACAATTTTTCTAACGTGGGTCCACCAATTTAAACGTAACACCTGGCTAACATTATCAAGATCCTTGCTGACGCCAACCACACCAACGGCAGTATTTATCAAGGTTGGCCACATGCAGCAAAGTAAAACAGTCAACATGGACGTCAGGAACGATTTTTCAAACATAGGATCATTGGTTACATACACTGCGCTGACTACGATGGTGACGAGAGGTAACCATGCCAACGGCGAGACAGGTTTCAATACCTGGATTATCGGGTTAACAGCTTTATAGAGAGTGTTGCTTAAACCACTGATAATGCCGATAGGGATTGCGATTAGCGAGGCGAGTATAAAGCCAACCATCACTGTGTACAGGCTGGTCCAAACCTGGTCAATGAAAGTTTCTTTGCCTGTATAATCACGGTGTTTTATTTTTGCATCAGGGTTCTTTTCCAGCTTGGCCTTGTTGCGTTTTTCCTGACGAAGATAAAAGGCGGCTTCTTTTTTACGCGCTTCGTTATGCTCATCGATCAGGTTTTCTGTTTGTTTCCAGACTTCACTGGGGCCTGGAAACTTTCCAAGAGAAGTATCAATTTGCGAGGCTGTAACTTGCCATAGCACCAGGAATACAGCAATACCCGCAAGCGGTATCGTAGTTGATTTAAATATGCCTTTAGCAATATCTAACGGGTTTGCCGTAACAATATTTGTTAGAAGTGATGTTGTAAATTCGATTGCTTTATTCATGATTGCACCATTGCATCAGTAGTTATCTCCTCCCTCCATTGGGAGGAGATGTTGCTTTTTACCGGAGTTATAACTTGTCCTTACCCTTTAAGCCGATCTTGAATTTTTTCAGATAGCTATTCGGCTTGGTTCCATCAAAGGTAATATTGTCAATGAATTCTGTTTGTGGTTTTTTGAAACCGGTTTCTGTGGAAAAATCAGGAAATTCACTGGCTTTAATGGTTCCATCAGCAATAAGTGATTCTGCTGCCTTGCGATAGATATCAGAGCGGTATACTTTCTTGGCAGTGTCTACATACCAGCTATCAGGTTTGTGATCTTCAATCTGACCCCAGCGACGCATTTGTGTCAGGTACCAGATGGCATCTGAGTAGTAGGGGTAGGTTGCGTTATAGCGAAAGAAAACATTAAAGTCAGGTACAGACCGTTTGTCACCTTTCTCGTATTCAAACGTACCTGTCATAGAGTTGGCGATAACGTCTGCATCTGCACCAACATATTCAGGCTTGGCAAGAATCTTCACTGCTTCAAGGCGATTAGCGTTGTTATTTTCATCTAACCATTTACCCGCTCTGATTAATGCTCTGACTAAACGAACGGTGGTGTTTGGGTATTTTTCGGTAAATGATTTTGTTAAACCGAAAACTTTTTCCGGGTTGTCCTTCCATATTTCGTAATCGGTAATAACTGGAACACCAATACCTTTGAATACAGCTTGCTGGTTCCATGGTTCGCCAACACAGTAGCCATAAATAGTGCCAGCTTCCAGTGTTGCAGGCATCTGCGGTGGTGGCGTGACGGATAACAACGCTTCAGCATCAATGGTTCCCTTGATGTCACCTTTATGAGGTGCATAGTAGCCGGGGTGAATACCTCCTGCTGCTAACCAATAGCGTAATTCATAGTTGTGTGTAGAAACCGGGAAGACCATACCCATCTTGAAAGGTTTGCCTGCCTTTTTGTAATCATCAACGACAGGTTTTAAGTAGTCAGCCTTGATAGGGTGAACAGGTTTGCCATCTTTGATGGGTATGTTTTTTTTCATTTGTTTCCAGACTTCATTGGAAACAGTGATGCCGTTACCATTAAGATCCATGCTAAACGGTGTGACGATATCGGCTTTAGTCCCAAAGCCAATGGTTGCAGCAAGTGGTTGCCCTGCGAGCATGTGTGCACCGTCAAGCTGGCCGTCAATAACACCATCTAACAATACTTTCCAGTTTGCTTGCGCCTCAATTTTTACAAACAACCCCTCATCTTCGAAATAGCCTTTTTCATATGCGATTGCGAGAGGTGCCATATCGGTTAGTTTGATAAAGCCAAATTTCAGATCCTCTTTTTCCGGCTCACCGATTTCGGCAAGTGCTGGCGAAGAGGACATGCCGCTTCCTAGTATTGCGCAGCTGGCAATAGCAAGTACCGTTCTCTTTAAAAAACCTCTTCGATTAGTTAGGTTACTCAACGTTTTTCTCCTCAAGTTTATTTACAGTTAGTTGTTTCAAACATAAAAAAAGCGCCCGCGCTTACATGAAAAAAACATGTATTGCGTGGACGCCGTTGTCCTGGTGCAGGCCGCCATTAGCCCGTATATTTTTAATGCCAGGTTTCCTAGCTAGTTCGTTAATTTAGAAGCATAGAGGCATCTATGATCGATGCGGATATTTCTCCTAAGCGTTTATTGGTTTTCATAGATAAGTTTCGCAGCGCATTGTAGGCTTCATCTTCAGTGCAATGGCGCTGTTTCATGAGTAAGCCTTTGGCACGCTCAATTAGTTTTCTTTCTTTCAGTTCATTCTGTACTTCAAGCAATTTATTTTGTAATTTCTGCGATGCTTCAAAACGGGTAACAGCAGCACTTAAAATTGGTTTGATCCGGTCCTCCCTAAAGCCATCTACTACATAGGCACTTACACCTGCTTGAGTTGCAGTAGCGGCCTTTATGTAATCAGTGTTCTCAATAAACATAATGACGGGAATAGGGTCGCTTTTAAGATGATTGAAGATTAGTTCTTCAGTCTTCTCGCAAATTTCCTTCATTATTATCACTACCAGATTAGCTGCTGTATTATTAATAGCATTTCTAAGGTTAATGGTTTTTGGATCACCATCCTCAAAACACTGATCTTCATCGGCGAGTGCTTGTTTAAAGCATGCCGAGTGATCAGAATTATTGCTTAATAATAAAATTCGCTGTGTCATTGTCTTAGTGCTTCACAAAATTTATCTACAGATGATAGAGCAAGTACTGTGCCAGAATTTTTGTTGCATCATTTTTGTTAGTTAATCATGTGCTTATATAGAGTAATGCGAAAATATTAAATTCTGGTATTCCATGATGAGATAAAACTGCACATATATCGCAACTATTGCACAAGAATAGTGCAAGTCCGTAAATCCAATATCAATTTATAACCGTAATGACGTGATATATATAGGGTGAACCTCATATCAGATATGGCACTTTTCTCTTTCAATGAGAAACACTTAAGTGCCCATCAGTTTTGTCAATTTTAAGATGCAAAATTGTATTTTATGCAAATAATTCAAACGGTTTTGACACTGAGACTAAGTACGTAAGTATGTGTAAACATTGCATTTAGACCTTGTATACCATTAAATTAGCCTATAATAAAAAAGGATAAAGCTCATAAATGTGAGTTTAGGGACTTTATAACAAAAATATTCATTTTTGCCTTGTTCTAGTGCGCTTAGACGACTTTTGATTGTCTATTTCAGAAGTGGCGAAATATCGATCATATTTTTAAAAAATTATACGGGTATGTCGGGTTTAGATTGTCTTTCACGTGCGCAATAAAGAATAAAATTGGAATACCACAAAAATTATGTGTGAAAAAATCGTATATATAATTGATGATGAGAGTAAGTCATGCGAGTTTATCAAAACACTAACTGATTCAGCTAATTTAAGCTCTGAATCGTTTTCTAATCCGATTGATTTTTTGGATACCTATAATGCTTCCTATCAAGGTTGTATCGTGCTTGATGTGCATATGCCG
>Ga0316207_10004117_pt1 | contig 12902 bp, 11 predicted proteins | sample 6weekpyrite_MG_FD_204943 | JGI IMG/M metagenome (GOLD analysis project Ga0316207, IMG submission 204943) | Microbial mat bacterial communities from mineral coupon in-situ incubated in ocean water Damariscotta River, Maine, United States -... | ecosystem: Environmental > Aquatic > Marine >... | reverse complement strand
GGGCCTGTAGCTCAGTTGGTTAGAGCATCCGACTCATAATCGGCAGGTCGAGTGTTCGAGTCACTCCAGGCCCACCATTTCAAAGCACGTACCTCAGCATCATTCTTTACAGGTTTTTAATCAGAATGCTGCGCATCATCTACTCCCGTGTCATCCATACACGGAAACGCGATCCACCATTTCAAAGCAAGCCGCTACAGTTTTATTCTCTGTAATTCACCCCTCTGGTACAATCAATTACATCTCGCTTCCCAGCTCAAGCCGTTTCAACCAGACACTACGATTGCCCTTTAAAGCACTACAAAAAAGGATTATCCTGTTCACGCAAAGCCTTAACCATCCGCGTATTACACTGTATAATGCCATTTTTTTATTAGCCGGATCATGCAAATGATTTTGAAATTCCCCCTCTACTTATTACGCAATGGACTGGGACTACTGATTGTTTTTATCAGCAGCATTACGCTTCCCAAACGGATCAAACGCAGTGAAGAAGATCAAAAAATTGCCCAGGGAAAAGCAGACAAGCTGTCACTCTACCAGTTCTATGCCTGCCCTTTTTGTGTTAAAACCCGACGAGCCATTCATGCGTTGAACATTGATATTAAATACCGGGATGCAAAAAATGATGCCACTCACCGGGGTGATTTGCTACAACAAGGCGGCGAAATTAAGGTTCCTTGCCTGAGAATTGACGAAGCAGGCACAACACGCTGGCTTTACGAGTCTTCAGATATCATCAATTACCTGAACCAGCGCTTTACTAACAGTTAGACCTCTTTACTTTGCCAGATCTGTCTTAACATATCTGGCAATTCCATTGGATTGAACGGTTTGCTAATAACCTCCAGTGCTCCCAGCTCCTTATAAAACGCCACCTCATTAACCTGCACTTTTGCTGTCATAAAAACAACCGGTGTATTTTTAAATGCCGGCATTTCCTTTAGAGCACTGAAGGTAGAAATACCATCCATTACAGGCATCATCACATCCAGTAGAATCAGATCAGGTTCAAAAGCCTCGTATTCCTGCAACAATTCCTGCCCCGATGAACACACCTTTAATTCAAAACCACCGATATCTATCAGGCTTATTTTTACAATTTCCTGAATATCAGCTTCATCTTCGGCGTATATAATTCGTTTTAGTTCGTCAGACATAATTCAATCACTTTAAAAAGGTAATAAATAGTATAGTCAATCAGGCGATTTATGGTATTTTATTGTATATCAGTCGCTATGGAAGGCAATTATGTCAGATCCGAAATCAGTTGAAGACAAATTAAGCTTACTGCAGGATAAATACATCAACTCTCTGCCTGCTAAAATCACCGATATTAAACAAGAATGGAACAACTGTAAGAGCAGCAAAACCATTACTGAAAAAAACCTCGAATCAATGTTACATAAACTGGCAGGATCAGCCGGTATGTATGACCTTTATGAGCTGGGCGAACAAGCCAGAGCACTCGAACTTTCAATCATAAGTCCAGAATCCGCACTGACGAATGAGACCATACAGACTTTTGATGATGGCCTGGATGTTTTAAAGGGTATGGTTGCTGAACTGAGCGAGTGATGACTGATATAATGATGTTTTAGTTTTATTTTAGTCATCTGATGCAGCAATTATTTTTTCTTTTTATCCTGTTTATGGTTACCGCCTACTGGATCGACTCAGTTCGAGTAAAAGAGCTGGCACGCCTGGCCGGTGCCTATAAGTGTAAAACACATGACGTTCAGTTTCTGGATAACACCGTTGTAAAATCTCGCACCAGAATACGCAGACACCGGGCAAAACTATTTGTTTTAGAAAGGCATTATTCATTTGAATATAGTTTTGATGGCGAACACCGTCATTCAGGACTCATCATTATGTCCGGGCACCGCCCCCGTGAAATACAGATGGACAAACATACTATAGATCATCAAACTGACTCGAAGAGTGACGCATGAGCAAATTTCAGTCTCTAGACTGTCGCTTTGAAAATAGTCAGGGCATTACCCTTGCTGCAAAACTGGAACTACCGGAAAACCCGGACTACTTTGCTATTTTTTCACCCTGTTTTACCTGCACCAAGGAAACACTCGCAACCTCGCGTATCAGCCGTCTTCTGGCCAGAAATAATATTGCGATACTTCGTCTGGACTTCACAGGCCTGGGCCAGAGTGAAGGCGATTTCGGTGACAGCAATTTCAGCACAATGATCGACGATATCCATAGCGCACAGCAATATTTATCACAACACCACCAGGCTGCAAAACTTTTGATAGGCCATAGCATGGGAGGCACAGCATCCTATGCCAGCGCTCACTCACTGAACGATATTAAAGCGGTTTGCAGCATCGCATCGCCCTCTTCTCCGGAGCATGTTCTGCATCATTTTGGTGATGCTTTAGAGCATATTAAATCAGGTAAGACTTCTGAGTTTTCAGTTGCTGGAACACTCTACCCGATAAAACCACAATTTCTACATGACCTTTTAAGACATAAACTTGATGATTGCCTGAGCTCACTTGATGCCGCCACACTGATCTTTCATGCAGAGAAAGACACACTGGTTAATATTGAGCATGCCTACCGTTTATTTTCACTTACAAAACAACCAAAAAGTTTTATTTCACTGGATACTGCTGACCACATTCTTTCAGATCGCAATGATGCCGCTTATGTAGCAGACCTTATTTATTCATGGGCCAAACGATATACCGCGTAACCACAACAGCACAACTTTGTGATGTTATTTGATTTTTCCAGGTTCAAATACTATTGTTTATTCTGATATAAGGGATAAACCAAAAAATGAAGCGTGACAATATTAGCTTAGTTTCTGTCTTTAAAAATAATGCGATTGCTGCCATTATTATTACCGCCTTATTCATTGCACTGGCTATTACATATCTTGAATATCAAGAATTCCAGACCAACTCCAGACAACTTGAAGCCAAACACCATAGCGAAATAAAAGATCTGCTTCAAAGTAAAGTTACCAGTGTGACTCAACTCATTGAAAGGAAGCGTTCTCAAATTGAATCCAGACTAAAACAACGCATCAGACTGCGCACCAATCAGGCACATGCCAGCGCAACACAGATATACAATACATACCACAATATCTGGCCAGAAGATAAACTTAAAGATAATATCAAGGCCGCACTACGCAGCCAGCGTTTTTTTAATGGCGATGGATATTATTTTGCACACTCACTTGACGGCACACTACAGGTACACGGACTTAAACCACATATCGAAGGACAAAACCGACTCAACTTTAAAGACTCAAAAGGCCACTACATTGTTCAGAATCTTTTAAAAAAAATTAAGAAAAAGTCAGAAGGATTCCACTCATACAGTTATGTATCGTTCAGCCAGCCAGATTTAGAAAGAGAAAAAGTCGTGTTTGTTAAACACTTCAAACCGTATAACTGGTCTATAGGCACTGGCGATTACAAAGAGAATATTGAGAACATAATCAAACAAGAAATACTGGATTATATAGAACAGGCAAACTTTGGAAAAAATGGTTATATTTTTGTCGTTGATTATCAGGGCACTGTGGTAATGAATACCAGCCAGCGACATCTAATCGGGAAAAATATCTGGAATCTGGAGGACCCAAACGGAGTGAAAGTTATTCAGGAAGAACGGAAAGCTGTTGAAAACCCTGATGGTGCCTTTATCTATTACACATGGAACAATCCCTCTACTTCCAAACCCTCACCAAAAATTTCTTTCATGAAAGGCATCGCAGACTGGCAATGGATGATAGGTGCGGGACTTTATCTTGATGATATACAGTCTGATATAGATACGCTTCAAACCGATCTTAAGAACCAGATAATATCTAAAATGACTATGCTATTTTTACTTACCGTTATTTCTGTTTTTATCGTCATCATCAGAACCAACTACACTGCTGAAAAAATTTCTCGCGAACAAGTCCTGCTTATTGATTTCTTTAAGAACCTTTCATCTTCACCCGAAAAAATCGACCTGGACAACGTCCAGTTCACGGAATTCACCAGCCTTGCACAATCAGCCAACATAATGCTGGACAGACAAGAAAATATTGAAAATGACAAAAGAAATATTGAAATACAATTAAGACAAAGCCAAAAAATGGAAGCTCTCGGGAAAATTGTTGGTGGAATTGCACATGACTTCAATAACCTGTTAGGCATTATGATGGGCTATGCAGAACTGCTAAAAACCAACCTCTCAAAGGACCCAGCAAATCAGTCTTATGCCTGCCAGATTTTTGATGCCAGCATGCGCGGCAGTAAACTTACAAAAAAACTGCTTGGCATCTCTCGCAGCAAAGAACAATTTGCCGAGCACATTGAACTTAATACCCTGCTAAATGAAAACAGAGAACTGCTCCAGAAAACCATCACTGCCAGAGTATTACTTGATTACAACTTAGAAGAGCCACTACCTCTCATTTACTGCGACCAGTCTGATCTCAATGACTGCTTACTTAACCTTTGCATAAATGCAATGCATGCCATGAAGGACACCGAATTTCCAAAGCTGAGTTTTAAAACAAGTCACATTCTTATACCAACAATTAATGCCGCCAAATTAGGGATAACAGCCGGCCAATTTGTAGAGCTTGCAATCACTGATAATGGTATTGGTATTGATGAACAAATTCTGGAACATGTATTTGAACCATTTTTTACCACCAAGGGTGACCTAGGCACCGGACTAGGGCTCAGCCAGGTCTATGCATTCATGAAACGCTGCAATGGTGCCATTGAAATTGACTCCCTACTTGAGAAAGGCACACGCGTTGCATTGTTATTTCCTGCAAAAGAAATATCTCGTGAAAAAAACAGACAGAAATTCATAGAGAGTAAAAGCACAGAAGCACTAAATGGCAATGAAACCGTCTTAATTGTCGATGACGAACCATCCCTGACGGCAATGACCGCCACCATCCTGGAAAACAAAGGCTACAAGACATTAACCTGCAACAGCGGTAAATCAGCATTGGATATTTTATCCAGCCAGAAAGTTGATTTGTTAATCAGCGATATTATCATGCCAGAGATGAGTGGTGATGAGCTCGCCACTATTGTTAAACAACAATACCCGCAATTACCCATACAGTTAGCCAGTGGCTATTCGGAGCAGCACAATCTTAATCAGCTCGACCCTGAACTACATAAAAATATACTGATAAAGCCTTTTGATAGCACGATTCTCTTACAGAGAATACGCAGCCTGCTTAATCAGTAAGCTGCCCGGTATCTCTTAGCATCGCTTTATAATCAGCCCATTCGGGGTCCTGATCCACCAGCAATTCTATAGGATATTTTTCATGACCAACCAGCGCACCACTGATTTCTTCATTCACACGTTCAAGATCAGAACAATACGCAGACCATTCTTTCATGCCATTGTGCAAATAAATACTGTAAAAAATCGCCAGCGGTTCTTTCTCCAGAGTTTCAAAAACAATCTGTTCAAACACAGCCATTTTTTTTATTTCTTCAACAGCAGGCATACCTGTTTTTGCATCCGGCGTATATGTCCAGCGTATCTTTAATAGATTGGGGTGAGACTTAATACCAACCAGATCTTTTAGCTGACCACGCCCTCTTAACAGGACAGGAAGATCATCATTTTTTGCTTCGGCTGCAAACCACTGATCATTAATTTCAATCATAAACTTACTTACACTTTCAAATAAAAAACAAAGCCCGGGCGGGCTTTATTATAAAAACAACATCACAACAACTGGCTTCAATTTATTAAAACTTTACCAACCCGTTGCTTCTTTAACACCCTTACCAAGCTCGGCGGGTGATCGCACTGTATGCACACCAGCTGCCTCCAGCGCAGCAAACTTTTCTGCCGCAGTACCTTTCCCACCTGCGATAATCGCGCCGGCATGACCCATGCGTTTACCTTTAGGCGCAGTACCACCGGCTATGAATGACACCACAGGCTTAGAAACATTACTTTGAATAAACTCAGCCGCTTCTTCTTCTGCCGTACCACCAATTTCACCCACCATTAAGATGGCTTCTGTTTGCGGATCGTTTTCAAATAATTCCAGCGCATCGATAAAACTGGTACCCGGAATCGGATCACCACCAATACCAATACAGGTACTCTGCCCATAACCTAAATCAGAGGTCTGTTTAACCGCTTCATAAGTTAATGTGCCGGAGCGGGATACCACACCCACTTTACCCGCCTGATGAATATGCCCCGGCATAATACCGATTTTGCATTCATCAGGTGTAATAATGCCGGGACAATTCGGACCAATTAATCGGGCACAAACATCATCAACCACAATCTTTGCTTCCAGCATATCAACTGTTGGAATGCCTTCGGTTATACAGACGATCAGCTCAATACCCGCATCCGCCGCTTCAATGATTGAGTCTTTACAAAAAGGTGCCGGCACATAAATTACTGATGCCGTTGCGCCTGTTTCTGCCACCGCATCTTTTACCGTATTAAACACCGGCAAATCTAAATGTGTCTGACCGCCTTTACCAGGCGTTACGCCACCAACCATTTTAGTGCCGTAGGCAATCGCCTGCTCTGAATGAAAAGTTCCCTGTTTGCCGGTAAAACCCTGACAAATAACTTTTGTCTCTTTATTAATTAGTACACTCATGTTCTGCTCCTATGCCTTTGCCACTTCTACGGCTTTTTCTGCGGCTTCGGTCAGACCTGAAGCAGTTATTAAATTCAGACCACTGTCGGCGATCATCTGCAAACCCAGTTCAGCATTATTGCCTTCCAGACGTACCACAACGGGAATGGTAATACCGACTTCTTTAATCGCGCCAATCACGCCTTCTGCAATCAGGTCACAGCGCACGATACCACCAAAGATATTTACCAGAACAGTTTTTACATTTTCATCTGATAAAATTAATTTAAACGCCTCAGCCACCCGTTCTTTAGTGGCAGTACCACCCACATCTAAAAAGTTAGCCGGCTCGCCACCACTGAGTTTAATTAAATCCATAGTTGCCATCGCCAGTCCTGCGCCATTAACCATGCAGCCAATTTGGCCATCCAGTGCAATGTAGTTTAAGTCCCACTCTTTGGCTTCATTTTCTTTGTCATCTTCCTGCGTGGCATCATGCAACTCGGCCAGGTCTTTATGACGATACAGTGCGTTATCATCGATATTAATTTTGCCATCAAGGCAAAGCAGATCACCTTCTTTTGTGACTACCAGCGGATTGATTTCCACCAGACTTAAATCTTTTTTTACAAACAGTTTTGCAAGTCCGCTTACCAGACGTGAAAACTGTTTAATCTGATCACCGACAAGACCCAAACCGAATGCCATTTCACGCGCCTGGAATGGCATCAGACCGAGCAAAGGATTGAGCTGTACTTTAATAATTTTTTCCGGCGTTTCAGCAGCAACTGTTTCTATATCCATACCGCCCTCTGTTGACGCCATGATCACCACTCGCTGAGTAGCACGGTCGATCACTGCACCTAAATAAAGTTCATTCTCAATATTACAGGTTTCTTCAATTAACACCTGATGTATCGGCTGGCCTTTTTCATCAGTTTGAAAAGTCACCAGATTCGTGCCCAGCATTGAACCTACGATATCTTTTACTTCATTTTTATCATCAGTCAGCTTTACACCACCGGCTTTACCACGCCCACCCGCATGCACCTGCGCTTTAACCACCCAGCTGTCACCTTGTAAGGAATCGATAGCGGCATCGACTTCAGACACCTCTCGTACCACGCTATTCTTAGGTACGGGCATATCAAATGACTTAAATAACGCTTTTGACTGATATTCATGTAGATTCATTTTTTATCTCTTTTTCTGCTCGCTAATTAACATCATTACGCAGATGCCAGATATTAATTAGCCGTTCTTTATTTTACATCTGGTGCGCAAAACGCACCCTACGATATTCGTTTAAATACCTGCTTCAACTGCAAATCCTTTTACCTTTTACGCGGTGGTATATGTAATGCTTCATTGCTGACAGCCAGAGCCGCTTCATGCACTGCCTCCGACAAACTCGGGTGTGCAAATACCATCATCGCCAGATCTTCACTGCTGGCCGATAACTCCATACTGATAACCGCCTGCGCAATTAACTCTGAGGCTTGCGGTCCGACAATATGAACACCCAGTACACGATCTGTCTCGGCATCCGCCAAAATTTTCACCAGGCCTTTAGTATTGCCCATAGCCTTCGCCCGCCCGCTGGCCGCAAACGGAAATGCGCCGGCATTATACCTGATCCCGCTCGCTTTTAACTCCTGTTCTGTTTTACCCACCCAGGCAATTTCCGGGTCGGTATAAACCACAGATGGGATCAGGTCATAATTGATCGCACGCTGCCGGCCGGCAATCAGCTCAGCAACCATCACACCTTCTTCTGAACCCTTATGCGCCAGCATCGGCCCGCGCACCACATCGCCGATTGCGTAGATACCCGGCACATTGGTTTCACACTGTTCATCAACATTTATAAAACCACGCTCATCCAGCAGCAATTCTACTGACTCATCCCAAAGTTTTGTCACATTCGGGCAGCGTCCGACAGCCACCACCAGTTTATCGACACTTAACTGCTGCTCTTCATCTTTTTGTTTATAGCTTAATTCGACTTTATCTTTTTTCACCTTAGCCGATACAAGACGCGTATTAAGTCGAATATCCATACCCTGTTTTTTAAAGTGACGCTGCGCATCTTTTGCAATTTGCTGATCAGCATGCGGCAAAAAATCATCCAGCGCTTCCAGCACAATAACTTCGGCCCCCAGTCTGCGCCAGACACTGCCCAGCTCAAGACCGATGACACCGGCGCCAATCACACCGAGTTTTTTAGGCACCTCGGTAAAACTGAGCGCACCACTTGAATCAACAATTTTATCAGCCACTAATGCCGCACATTCAATTTCTACAGACGATGAACCGGTTGCGATAATAATATTACCAGCACTGACTGTAGATATATTTCCTGCTTCATCAATATCAATCCGATGGTCCGGCTTAATAAAAGCTCGCCCGGATAACTGCGTTATTTTATTCACTTTAAATAACTGCTTAATGCCAGCGGTAAGTTCGGTAACAATTTTATTTTTTCTGGACTGCATTTCAGACACATCGAAACTGATATTTTCAATATGAATACCGTGCTGTTTAAATTCATGCTGAGCCTGTTCATATTTTTCCGATGATTCAAGCAATGCCTTCGACGGAATACAACCTACATTTAAACAAGTGCCACCCAGTACTGGCTTATTTTTTTCATCTTTCCAGTCATCGACACAAGCTGTATTTAAACCCAGTTGTGCACAACGAATGGCAGCGACATAACCCGCAGGCCCCGCACCAATCACAACCACATCATAGTGGTTTTTGTTTGCACTCATTTTATACTCCAATAATCATGCGAGCGGGATCTTCTAAACATTCTTTAATCGCAATTAAAAACTGCACGGCTTCTTTGCCGTCGATAATACGGTGATCATATGAATGCGCCAGATACATCATCGGCCTGATAACCACTTCACCATTTTCTGCTACCGGCCGCTCCTGTATGGTATGCATGCCCAATATACCGCTTTGTGGTGGGTTCAAAATTGGTGTAGATAATAGCGAACCAAACACACCGCCATTTGAAATGGTAAACGTGCCGCCGGATATTTCCTCTAACGACAAAGCATTTTGCTGCGCTTTTTGCCCGTACTCACGTACCACTTTTTCAATTTGCGCCAGATCCATCTGGTCAGCATCCCGCACTACCGGTACAACCAGCCCGCGCGGTGATGATACAGCCACACCGATATCAAAATAACCATGATAAACCACATCATTTCCATCTATCGATGCATTGACACTGGGGAAGCGTTTAAGCGCTTCAACAGCGGCTTTCACAAAAAATGACATAAAGCCCAGCCGTACGCCATATTCTTTTTCAAATTTATCTTTGTACTTGGCACGCAAATCCATTACCGGCTGCATATTCACTTCATTAAATGTCGTTAATATCGCCGCATTTTGCTGTGCTTCAATTAACCGCTCGGCAATGCGTGCACGCAGTCGGGTCATTGGCACGCGCTTCTCGATTCTGCTGCCGGCGCCTACGCTCTGCACAACATGAGGCGCTGAGCCGGATTCTGTATCAGCTGTCTTTTTGGCTGGACTCTGATTTTGTTTTTGCTTAATGACCTTAAGCACATCTTCTTTTAGTACCCGGCCACCCTTGCCGCTACCGGCGACTTCATGCACTTCGATATTATTTTCCTGCATGAGTTTTTTCGCTGCCGGGTTAATCACTACCTCCTGTCCCATTTCAATAACAGCAGGGCGCACCTCACTCTGTGCCACTGCATCTTGTTCCGTTGCAGCGATCTCACCTTCTTTTATATAACCGAGTATTTGTTCTGCGGTTACCGTTGCACCGTCGGCTTCTGCTATTGTCTCAAGTACACCATCACAGGGAGCCGGCACTTCCAGTACAACTTTATCGGTTTCGATATCTACCAGATTTTCATCCCGCCTTACGGTTTCGCCCGGTTGTTTATGCCAGCCCACGACTTCCGCATCTGCGATTGACTCTGGTAATACCGGTACTTTAATTTCAGTTGTCATAGCTTTTCCATTTAATATCTTTGTCGATCTTATCTATTCACTATCTTTATTCATCATCAAGCGGCAAACCCAGCGCTTCTGCTACCAGTCGATGCTGCTGTCTGGCATGTATCACTGCAGAGCCAACTGATGGCGCAGCTGAAGGCGGTCTTCCTGCAAATAAAATGTCAGGCTGTTTCTTGTTTTCATAAAGCCGTGCAAAACGTGGTTTACAAAAATCCCACGCACCCTGATTTTTTGGCTCTTCCTGACACCAGCTCAGTTCTTTTACATGTGAATAGTCTTCTAAAATGTTTCCCAGTGTTTTGAACGGGAACGGATATAACTGTTCAAGCCGGATAACAGCAACGCCTTCACATTCGCACTCTTCACGTTTTTGAATTAAATCAAAGTACACTTTACCGCTGCAAAAAACGATACGCTTAACATCAGCCGGGTCCTGCCCGGAACTGTCCGGTAATACCGTTTTAAACCCGCGCCCCTCGGTTAAGTCCTCTAACTGACTCACGGCCTTTTTATGCCGTAACAAACTTTTGGGGCTCATGCAAATTAATGGCTTGCGACTTGGACGTATTACCTGACGACGCAACATATGAAAAACCTGTGCCGGTGTACTTGGTACACAGACCTGCATATTATCTTCGGCACAAAGCTGCAGATAACGCTCAAGTCTGGCCGATGAATGTTCCGGCCCCTGACCTTCAAAGCCATGCGGCAACAACATAACCAGACCACACATGCGCCCCCATTTCTGTTCACCGGCACTGATAAACTGATCAATCACAACCTGAGCACCGTTTGCAAAATCGCCAAACTGTGCCTCCCAGATAACCAGCGATGCCGGATCGGCTGATGCATAACCGTATTCAAAAGCCAGTACGGCTTCTTCTGATAACAATGAATCAATCACCAGAAAGTTTCCCTGCGCATCAGAGACATTTCTCAACGGCACATAGGATTCCGCTTTTAACTGATTATGAAATACCGCATGCCGGTGAAAAAAAGTACCACGACCACAATCCTGACCTGACAAACGTACGTTATAACCCTCATCAACCAGTGAAGCATAGGCCATGATCTCAGCGAACCCCCAGTCAATCGGTTTAGCACCCACACTCATTTTTAAACGGTCACTTTTTATTTTTGCGACCCGTGAATGCAATTCAAACTGCGCGGGTAATTTATCCAGCGCCTCAGCCAGTTTTCTGATCTGCGGCAGGTTAATATTGGTTTCGAAATAAGTACGGCTGAATGTTTTATCAAACGAGTCCCACTCAACACCATGAAAATAAGAATGCGAGGTATTGTCGAGCATATTCGGTACCACGCAATACCCGGCATCAAGATCATCACGAAAAGCATGCACTATTTTTTCTGCATCCTGTTCTGTAATTAATTTTTCATTGATCAATTTATTCGCGTATAAGGCGCGCGTGGTTTCCAGCTGGCGTATGGTCGCGTACATCATCGGCTGAGTTGCTGCCGGCTCATCGGCTTCATTATGCCCGTGACGGCGATAACAAATCATGTCGACAACCACGTCCTTTTTAAAGGTCATGCGGTAGTCGAGTGCAATTTGTGTTACCAGTAATACCGCTTCCGGGTCATCGGCATTAACATGAAAAATAGGGGCATTCACCATCTTCGCCACATCAGTGCAGTAATAGGTTGAACGCGCATCCTGCTGATTACTGGTGGTAAAGCCCACCTGATTATTAATAATGATGTGTACTGTACCCTTGGTCGAGTAACCACGCGACTGCGACATCTGCAAGGTTTCCATGACTACGCCCTGACCGGAGAAAGCAGCATCACCATGAATTTGAATCGGGATTATTTTTTCGCCACGCGGGTCATTATTGCGTTCCTGTCGGGCACGCACAGCCCCTTCAACCACCGGTGCAACAATTTCTAAATGTGAGGGATTAAATGCCAGCGCCAGATGCACACTGCCACCGGAGGTTTTTACATCTGAGGCAAAGCCCTGGTGGTATTTCACATCACCGGAATATTCGCCATGCGATTTAGTGCCTTCGAATTCTTTAAAGAGTTCTTCCGGTGTTTTACCCATGATGTTCACTAACACATTCAGACGACCACGATGTGCCATACCAATCACAACTTCTTTAACACCATGCACACCGGCTCTTTCAACTAAAGCATCAAGCAATGGAATCAGGCTTTCACCGCCTTCCAGGGAAAATCGTTTTTGTCCGACGTATTTCGTGTGCAGGTATTTTTCCAGACCTTCCGCTGCGGTTAATCGCTGCAATAACAAGATGCGTTCATC
>Ga0316207_10004116_pt1 | contig 12902 bp, 8 predicted proteins | sample 6weekpyrite_MG_FD_204943 | JGI IMG/M metagenome (GOLD analysis project Ga0316207, IMG submission 204943) | Microbial mat bacterial communities from mineral coupon in-situ incubated in ocean water Damariscotta River, Maine, United States -... | ecosystem: Environmental > Aquatic > Marine >... | reverse complement strand
TGAAATCAGACTTGTCTTCTAGTTGATTCAACTGTTGCTTGGTTGCAGTAAAAGGATCAAGATAAGTAACATAATCCGCTTTGTTGGAATCGATAGTCAGCCCAAACAAAGCCAGCTTAAATTGATGTTGGCCGTCATTGCCGGTGAATTCTATAACCGTATTTTGTTTCACATCTTTAATACGATTCCCCTGCTCGTCAAACACATTGCTGGAAACCCAGTTGAACTTGGACTCCTCCATACGTCGATAAAATTGATCTTTGCCTAAATCAAACTCATGGTTGCCAAAGGTAGCGTATTGCAATCCCATTGCGTTTAAAACACTGACCATCTGCTTGCCGGCAAGTCGTTCACCATTTATTTTTGCCGTGCCCATGGCTGAAGGACTGAAAAAATCTCCACCTATGAGTGTCAAGGTATTAGGATTTTGATCAAGCAGTTGCTTTCTTAACGTCGCCAACCGAGCCAAACCACCATACTGGCCGTTGCTCACTGCAGTAATTTCATAAACATCATTAATATGTAGCAAGGTTACATGGATCGAGCTGTCTGAAACTGGTTTGTGCGCACATGCCACTAATAGCAGCGTAAAAATGGTTATCACGATTCCTGATGATTTAACAAACATGAAACTTCCTATTTACTCAATATATTCGCGCTGATGGGTTTTAAACTTAACATATCTTTCGTTTTTTCTCACATTTCATCATTTTTTATGATTTTTTGAACTTATGTCTAATGTGACAAAAAAGTGATAAATCTGTGAAAACCACGCGATTTTTAGCTTGCATGATTGTCTTCGCTATCCGGTTTAGCCGGCGATTACTGATTGATCAAATCAAGGAGACAATAATGAAACTCAAACCAATAAAAAGCTTATTCGCTGCATCGCTATTATTTAACGCAGGAATCTTGTCAGCACAAGCAGCTAGTTGGCAAGTTGATGTTACAAATTTAACGCACGGCATTCACTTTACGCCACTCTTAGTCACTGCACACGGCGCAAGCACACATTTATTCCAATCCGGCATGGAAGCATCGACAGATATAAAAGCCATGGCCGAATGCGGTGATACCAGTGCGCTAATTACTGCATTAGGCGGCGCTGACGACGACACAATTGATAATCCGGCCGCTGGTTTATTAGCACCTGGCGCCAGCACTATGACAACGATAACGACGACAAATAATTACTTATCTCTGGTTGCCATGATGTTACCCACAAATGACGGATTTGTGGGTATGGATGCTATGATGATTCCTAGTGATGCAGGCACCTATACTTTTTATCTCAATTCATACGATGCAGGATCTGAAGCCAATGATGAACTCATGGATACCAGCGGATGTGCGCCGGGTATGTCGGGAATTCCTGGTGCACCAGGTGAAGATGTTGGTACGGGTGGCTCAGGCGTAGCAAGCGAAGACAGCAATTTGATGATACACATTCATCGCGGTGTGTTGGGGGATAGCAATCCGGCCGGCGGCAGTAGCGATCTCGACAATACGATTCACAGATGGCAAAACCCGGTGGCAAAAGTTGTTGTGACGGTCACACCTTAAGGAGATCATCATGCACACGAAATTCGTAAAAAAAACTGTTAATTGCCTTGTGGGCGTTTCGCTTGCCGCCAGTTTGTCGGCATGCATGCATGACGACGATGATGACGAAAACATGCAATCAATGAATTACCAGGTTGAAGTATATAACCTTACATCAGGACAACCGTTAACACCCTTGGCGGCAATTCTACATAAGCCGGGTTATGCTCCCTGGATGTTGGGAGCAAGCGCATCCGTTGGTATGGAAACAATCGCTGAAAGTGGTGATAGCTCAACTTTGATTTCAGAAGCTGAATCAAATATGAATTACATCACGAGTATGACATCCAGCAACGGACCATTCTTACCCGGTAGCAGCGAAAGTGTCACCGTGACAAGCGAAAACTCTGATGATCTTCATTTGAGTCTGGTTTCCATGTTAGCCAATACAAACGATGCGTTTACTGGTATTAGCAATCTAAATCTTGAAAATTTGGAAAAAGGCGAGAAAATTTCCCTCTATATGAGTGCATACGACGCAGGTACCGAAAAAAACACAGAGTCTCTGGGCACCCTGCCCGGTCCTGCTGACAATGGAGAAGGTTTTAATAGCACACGTGATGAATATTCGAGTAGCGAAGATTATGTCTCTATTCACCGTGGTGCAGTGACAGTAGATGATGGCTTATCATCATCAGTATTAAACGAAACTCACCGCTGGAATGGCCCTGTCGCTAAATTGGTGGTAACGCGATTGCAATAAAAGTGCTGGATGCGTTAAAGATTGTTTATCTTGTAGCGCATCCTTCATTGACCTTAGCTGATCTCTTCCATATTCTATGGTGAAAAAAACACCGGGGAGAGAAAACCATGCGTCTGTTGCATTTCGAAACATTAAAACCCATTTGCCCACGATGCAGAATCGAACAGGAACTGTGTGTACCTTTACACATCGCCATTGTCGAACAAGAAGAAAATGACAATATTCTTGATGGTAGCCTGGTATGCAGTAACAACTATTGCCAAGCTGAATACCCAATCATTGATGGCATTCCAATACTTATTCATCCCATTCACGAATTCCTAAAAAATAATCTACATCAAATAAATGCGCGCGACAATTTATCTTTAACAACAGAATCTATGTTGGGTGATGCCAGTGGATCTGGTTCAGAATTTAATAATATGCGATATCAACTGAGCATCTATGCCTGGGATCATTATGGTGATAAAACAAAACAAGAAACACAGTTATCCGAAACTTTTCCAGCCAGTCATGGCAATGCACATGCTTGTTTAATCGCAGGTATTGATCTGTTAAACGCGCCAATTACAGCGCCTATACTCGATATTGGCTGTGCGGTTGGTCGAAGCAGTTTTGAATTGGTGCAAACAACTGGTCAACTCACGCTGGGGATCGACTATAACTTTTCCGCTTTACGGCTGGCTCAATCCATCTTACAAAAAGGTAAAGCACGTTTTCCACTTCGCCATTTAGGTGTCATATTTGATCATATAGAGGTAAACACACAGTTTGCCAATAATGAACTCGTCGACTTTTGGGCCTGCGATGCCACTGCCCTACCTTTTATGGATAATACGTTTAATTTCATCAGTGCATTAAATGTGTTTGATATCGTCTCAGTACCGAGGATGTTCATTCAGCAACTTAAACAAAAACTCAATCGCAAAGGTAAAATCATTCTTTCTACGCCTTATGATTGGTCCAGCAGCTTAGCCATGCATCAATGGGTTGGTGGTTACAATCAGCGCAGTGTGTTTGAAGGTGAAAGTGAGGTGTTAATCAAACAGTTATTGCAGCAACAACTGCAAGACACAGGAGAAAGCTTAAACCTTATTGATGAAATTCAGCATCATCCCTGGCATATCCGTTTACACAGTCGCAATGTTTCCAGTTTTGATGTGCATATTCTTGCGTGCGAAAAATATTGATTTCATGTTTAATCACAAACAATATACTTTTGTGGGCGAGTAACGACTAAATAATAATTTGAAATAATTCCCAGCCATAAAACAAAGCAACACCAAATATACCGTGTACTGATAAATTAATTGCACGTATTAGATTTGGTTTGACCGCTCGACTTGCACAAATCCCCAAGCCCAAACCCGGTTGCAAGATCAACCAGGGTGCAAGCACAGTAACAATGCCAAATAAAAGCGCGGACAATAATTCTGGCTCGTTGCTGGTGATTTTTGTTACTAAAAATAGGTAGAGAAATGCGTAAACAATTCCCAATACATAATGCATACCCCAACCTAACCACAACTCGAATTTATAAGCTTCTGCGTCAGCAATTTTATTATGTGTAAATTTACCTTTGGGAAAATGTGCAAACCAGCGCCCCACCATTGCCCAGTTAGTTGTGGGTAATCGCCAAGCGTTTTTTAATAACACCGACCACAAATCGATGATTAAGGTTGCAATTATACCAATAAATATACTTTGTAAGATGAGAGTCATTTGATTTCTTTTTTTATGTTTAAGCTGAGCGTTTATTAATCTATTCTAAATAATCAGTGTCCACAATCATAGTTTGTCTGCTTTATAGAAAAAGCGGTCATGGATTTTGTAAATGCAGACTAGCGCTCACCTGAGAATAGCCCTGGTGAGCAGAAACAAGCAAATATCACTCACTCCAATGCAACCCACTACCGGTTTGATATTCCGTTACTCGTGTTTCGAAGAAGTTTTTCTCCTTACGAATATTCGATTGCTCATCCAGCCATGGCAACGCACATTGAGCACCGGGAAACGGTTCATCAAAACCAAGTTGTTTAGCGCGACGATTGGCGATGTAGCGAAACTGTTCGATGTGCTCTTCAGCTTTATAACCCAGTATCGGTTCGCGCAAGATGTAGTTGGCGTAATCCGTTTCAGCCGCTTCTGCTTCCTGCCACATCGCTTTAAGTGCATTGGCGTCAGGGCGAATATTCTCCTCTTTCATTAACTGCTTCACCGTACGAATGCCGAAGCCACAGTGCATCACTTCATCACGCATAATGTATTGCAATTGTTCCGCTGTGCCTTTCATTAAACCACGACGTTGCAAGGCAAAGATAGGACTAAAACCATTAAAGAACCAACAACCTTCAAACACGGCAGCAAAGAAAATATAGGACATGAGAAATTCTTGCAGATCATCTCTATTGCCAAGATCAATATCCGAACGCAGCACAGAGTTTAAACGCCGATTGGCGATTTTGATTTTCCCATAGATTTCCGGCACCACGCGGTAGCGGTTATAGATTTCTCCCTGATCAAGTCCAATGGTTTCAATGCAGTGTTGATAAGTCCAGGTATGTAACGCCTCCTCATAAACTTGGCGCGCCTGATAGATTTGTAACTCGGGCGCGCTCATCTTTTCCATCACCGCTAATCCAACATTGCGCATCGCTAAAATGTCAGAGGTGGTGAGATAGGCTAATACATTCTCATAAACGTGACGCTCATTCGCATTGAGTTTATGGTGATAATCCTGAACATCCTGCGTCATATTGATATCTAGCGGCGTCCAATGGTTTTTATTGGCGTTTAAAAAATAGTTCCACGCCCAAGGGTATTTAAACGGCGCCAGTTGATTAATGTCTTCAACACCATTTACCACACGTTTATCATCGGTGCGCACTGACTCCAGACTACTTGGGTTTTCTGTTTCCTGCTCAAGGTCATCAATCATTTTTTGCACAACAGGCACAACGGCTTGCGCCTCAGCTTCTGTTTTCGCTTTAGCAGGGGCAAGTTGTAGCGGATCATCCCAGTTCAACATATTACTCTCCTCCTATTGGCAAGCTTCGCAGTCTGGATTGTCGATTGAACACAACTTTGCCGTTTCATCGGTCACTACATGAGCATTGCTTTTTTCCACATGAGTAGCCCCCAGAGTGCGCAGATAATAGGTGGTTTTAAGGCCACGAACCCAGGCGAGTTTATAGAGACTATCCAGCGCCTTGCCGTTCGGCTCGGCCAAATAGAGGTTTAACGATTGTGCTTGATCCAACCACTTCTGCCGACGACTGGCCGCCTCGATCAACCAGCGTGAATCAATTTCAAATGCGGTGACATATTTCTGTTTTATCTGTTCCGGAATCCGTTCAATCTGCTGCACCGAGCCATCAAAATATTTGAGATCGTTCACCATCACATCATCCCAAAGCCCAAGCGCTTTTAAATCTCGGGCGAGATAGGGATTAACCATCGTAAATTCACCCGAGAGGTTCGATTTAACAAAAAGGTTTTGATAAGTCGGTTCAATCGATTGAGAGACTCCGCAAATATTTGAGATAGTCGCCGTAGGGGCAATCGCCATACAGTTTGAGTTACGCATTCCTACTTTTTGCACGCGCTCGCGCAATTTATCCCAGTCTTGAGTCAGCGTATCATCCGTATCAACAAACTGACCTCGTTCTTTCTTTAGCCTGTTTAATGAATCATATGGCAGAACACCCTGACTCCATAACGATCCTTCAAAAGTTGAGTAGCGACCACGTTCTTCAGCGAGATTTGTCGAAGCAGCAATGGTGTAATAGGCGATTGCTTCCATTGAGCTATCCGCAAATTCAACGGCTTCCGTTGACGCATAGGGGAGGTTGAGCTTAAAAAGTGCATCCTGAAAACCCATCAACCCTAATCCCACAGGACGATGACGCAGATTTGAATTACGCGCTTGTGGCACCGCATAATAGTTGTATTCAATGACGTTATCCAACATGCGCATTGCGATGTTAATTGTGCGTTCTAACTTGGTGACATCTAGTCCGTTATCATCCACATGCGCAGCAAGATTCACTGACCCTAAATTACAGACAGCAATCTCTTTTTCCGAGGTATGCAAGGTGATTTCCGTGCAGAGGTTAGAACTGTGAACAACACCCATATGCTGATTGGTGTAACGAATATTGCACGGATCTTTGAATGTTATCCACGGGTGACCCGTTTCAAAAAGCTGGCTCAACATCTTGCGCCAAAGTGTCACTGCAGAAACGCGTTTGAAAATTTGCAGCTCACCCCGCTCAGCTTTCGCTTCATAGGCTTCATATTTTTCACGAAATGCTTGACCGGTGAGTTCGTGAAGCTCAGGCGTCTCATCGGGAGAAAACAGTGTCCACTCTGCTTCATCAGCCACGCGCTCCATGAAAAGATCGGGTATCCAGTTGGCGCTGTTCATATCGTGAGTACGACGTCTTTCATCGCCCGTGTTTTTACGTAGTTCAAGAAACTCTTCCATATCGATATGCCAAGTCTCAAGATAGGCACACACCGCCCCTTTTCGTTTTCCACCTTGGTTAACCGCGACCGCCGTATCATTAGCCACTTTAAGAAATGGCACCACACCTTGCGATTCCCCATTGGTGCCTTTGATGTGAGCACCAAGACCTCGCACCGACGTCCAATCATTACCCAAACCACCCGCAAACTTGGAAAGCAGTGCATTATCTTTAAGTGCGTTATAGATACCGTTCAGATCATCGGGAATTGTGCTGAGATAGCAGGACGAAAGCTGTGGCCGCAGCGTGCCGGAGTTAAACAGTGTTGGTGTAGAACTCATAAAATCAAACGACGACAACAGAGAATAGAACTCAATAGCCCGTGATTCCCGATCAATTTCATTCATCGCCAAATCCATAGCCACCCGCATAAAAAAGGCTTGAGGTAGTTCTAAACGTTGTTTGTTACTGTGAATAAAATAGCGATCATAAAGCGTCTGCAAACCGAGATAGGTAAACTGCCTATCACGCTCTGGCTTGATTGCAGCACCCAACCGTTGCAGATCAAAATTCAATAATTCTGGATCAAGCAACTCCAACTCAACTGAGGTTTTAATATAGTCGCCAAAATATTCACCATACTGCTCTGCCATTTGTTGTTGATCAACATGCGGTAAACGGCTTTTATGAATTGCCTGTAATGCTTCCTGGCGCAAACTATCGAGCAATAAACGTGAAGCGACATAAGAATAATTTGGCTCTTGCTCGATTAAGGTCCGTGCGCTCATCACCAAAGCCGTCGCCACATCTTTCTCTGCAATACCATCAAATAGATTTCGCAACGCGTTATTTAACACCTGCTCAGCGTTTACATCAGGCGACCCTTCACACGCTTCGTTGATAATTGATTGCAACGCTTCACGGTTAAGCGGCTGTCGCGTTCCATCACTCAACACGACCAACAATGTTTGTTGTTCTTGGTCATCAACAGGCTCACTAATCTGGCGTTGACGTGTATGCTCTTCGCGATAAAGCATATAAGCACGTGCCGTTTTGTGGTGGCCATTACGCATCAGCGCCAGTTCAACCTGGTCTTGAATATCTTCAATGTGCACAGTGCCGCCATCATCCAAGCGACGAAACAAACCATCGCATATCTGCTCTGAAAGCTGCGTGGCAATATCGCGAATGCGATGAGAATCCGCCGCATGACTTCCTTCTACCGCTAAAAAAGCCTTAGTGATAGCGACTTGAATCTTGGAGGCGTCAAAGTCGGTTAATTGACCGTTACGACGAATAACCTGGTAATGGGAATAGTTTGTTTCGGATGCAGAAGCAGCTAATGACGCGTTAGTGTGCATGATAGTCCTCTTTTTTAAAAATAAGGACTCGCGAAAGGAAGAGAGGAGATGGCAAAAACAGCGGACACAAAATCGCCAAGGCACACACTCACCCTGTGACCTTGACGCGAGGCCCGGTGAACGAATCTTTCTCGAACAATCACGAATAAAGATTCACCACTCCGGCAGGTATTCGGACTTAGGGGTAAACTCCCCAACACCGTTGCGCGACAGCCCCGGAATCACACCGGGTTCCCCTGCATTCGCAAACACCACAACTTGTGCTTGCGTCGGAATCAGGCACAAGATAAAGGATCAGCAATGATAACTCAAGTATTTTCTTTGGTTGGAAAAATGGTGGAACGGTGTGATTGGTTAAATTTTGACAGTTAACACAGCCTACTCTGAACGAGGCATAAATTAACAAGCTGCTTGATAGGTAAATCATTCATTCAGTGCCGCTCTAATGCTTTCTTACTAAAATAAGCTGACTAATTAATTGATGATTGCAGTCTGTTTTTGCCTTGAAGTGAGTCCCCAGAAATCGTATGCACATATCAAGACCTAATCCCTGATTGTGTGATTGCGGTGCAATCTTAATACGCTAAACATAACGCTCCTCACTGTATTGTTACAAGCGATCACTCAGACACCATACTAACGTTACTATTTTCATAAGAAAAATTGCTATTCCATTGATACCGCACAGGCTTCACCAACTTTATTACACGCTCCTCAATTACTGCTCGCTCCATCCAATCGCGAACCTGACTTTTATGTAATTTTAGTTGCTCACACACCTGCTCGATAGTAAATGGAGATGTGTAAGAAATTTTATATAGCTCGTTTAAAAAAAGTTGGTAAAAATTTAAGGAGATAGTGTTTGAAGATATCCTTTTCGTTGAATACGTAATTTCGTTTTTCTTATTAGTTGCGATCTGTAACGGAGCATCGTCAGACGATGAAAATAAATCACCCGACATCTCGTTGTGTACGTTCGCATCAAATAGAGAAGGAAGAGATATTACATCGGCTGACTCCTCACACCAGCGACCGCCTTTCACAACAATCTCAGCATTACCAGCTTCTTCGTCAGTAGTAGGTTTAACCCAGAGGGGAATCCAACGTTTTCTTAGGTTTTCCAGTGCACCATTCCAAGTCCCTCCTTTTCTACCAGCATGGACAACAACAGAAGTATCAGCCAAGCAATAGATATATTTGTTGCGGGCCATGGCATTACCTACGTTAAATCCCGCTTCCGGGTAAAACGGAGAGACCAATACCAAATTATTATTCATTAGGCCTTGTCGCCACTTAGAGGATGTCGCACCTTTTATCAAGCCATCTGCTAGAATTCCCACAGCAGTTCCTTTGGCTTGCACAGCTGCAAGCATTGATTTTTCATCTACACCCCGCGCACCGCCGGAAACGATTGAATAGCCGGCATATGCGGCACTCCTACCCAATACTTCGGTGAATTGTAGATCTCTAGCTTCGGCATTCCGTGACCCTACTACTGCGATTCCACCACAACCAAGTAAATCGACATTACCGCAACCAAACAATACCGGCGGAGCATCGTTTTTTAATCGTGCCTTTAAGCGATTTGGGTATAATGGATCAGAGCGTGTTAGAACCCAAACCCCGGCACGACTCCACTTGTCCATAGCCAACGCCATGGCATGACCACGACCTAACAGCGTTTCAATTCGATCGCGGGAAATCTTTGTGTAGCTCCAGCCATCCAATACCTCCTCAAGCGGCTTGTTAAGGAGATCGGCAGGACTACGGTTGGCTTCCTTCAACCACTGAGCGAACCTACCCCATTCAGTGAATGTTAAGGGTTTGATTGCCCCCTTTACCGGTTTGGAAAAATAAGTGGTTAGCAGCAATACTGCTTGAGCATTTTTTGAAAGGTTCATTAATCTTTTGTCGATGTTGATGCCAGTGCAACAGGGTATACCTTACCACTACCGGCTTGTTGTAACAGAGCGGCTATGACTGTTAACGTCCAGCCCGAATCCACAATATCATCAACCAGCAATACACTGCCAGCTGGTAGATCCTTATTAATTGCAAAAACACCATCCAAATTTCGGCACTGATGAAACCGGTTTTGTTGGGATTTTTGTGGTTGATTATCCAGGATTTTATGAACTGCATCCACAAAAGTTATCCCTAGCTCAGTAGCCAATCGCTCGGCAAAGTGCGGAACCAGCGCTGGATGATTGAGCGAAGGTACACAGCAAACCCAGGTTGGAAAATCTTCGGGCTGCCAGCGATCACGTATCATATCAGCCGTAGCTACCATGAGCTCATCACGAAACAGATTAGCATACTTATCCTCTTTTACTATTTTACCCCAACCCGCATCTCCCCAGCGAGACAACACTCGACCTTCCTGAGCTCGAAGCTCCAGGGGTAAATTCCCTCTAAATCCGTAAATCTCAAACGCCCCCGCCGCAACCTGAGCTTTGGGCTTAATTAAGGTTTCCGCCTGTCGGGCGAATATTGCAGCTTGGTGGCTTGTATCTTCCGTCACAGCCCCTCCCACAATCTGCTGCCCAATACAATTGGCGCATTTACCACAAGGAGCGTTGGCCTCGTCATCTAGCGCGGCTCGAAGATAGTTCATCAGGCACAAGGAAGTATCCAAGTAACCTTTCATCTCTTGCCACTCTTGTTCGCGCTGTTCGGTTAAGTGCTGAATACGTGCATAATCCATAGCAAACGGAGCTGTAGTTCTGCGCCACTGATTACCTACCTTTATAACCGTAGCAGGATTTTCAACACTTAAAAATTTAAGTGCTTTATCAATCTGTCCATTGCGCAAATTTGTTTGCTCTTCGAGCTGCCGGAGAGTCAACCCATCAGTTGCTTCCAGCATCTCAAGAATTTCCACAATCTGTTCATACGCTGGAAACGCGCTGCGCCGAAAAAATTCATGAATGTCATCATCCTCAACACCCGACATCAACACTCCGACCGCATAGTCTATACTGCGCCCAGCACGCCCCACTTGTTGATAGTAGGTGACAACCGAGCCTGGAGCCTGGTAGTGAATCACAAAACTTAAATCAGGTTTATCATACCCCATACCCAAAGCAGATGTTGCTACTAGCACTTTAATGTCGTTTCGTGACAATTGATCTTCCAAATGCTGGCGATAAGTGTTGCTATCGTGTAGACCATTGGGATCGGAAATATTCCCATGATACGCCTTTGCATTTATACCATTCACACTCAGCCAATCAGCAACCCGCTCAGCGTCATGGGTGGTTAACGTGTATATAATACCTGTTCCCGGCAACCGAGGAACATAGGTGGCCAGCCATCCTAATCGCGACGCCTGATCCGGAAGATAAAGTGTTTGCAAAGCAAGGCTTTCACGAACCAATGAACCTCTCTGAATCTCTATATCTCCAAGTTGGGTTCTAATATCTTCTACAACCCTGTTATTTGCTGTAGCAGTAGTCCCAAGAACCGGGGTATTCGCAGGGATATGTTGAAGTATATTAACAATCCGACGATAATCAGGCCTAAAGTCATGTCCCCAGTCTGATATACAGTGAGCCTCATCTACCACCATCAGCCCTATACGATCAGCTATTGGTTGTAGTATGGTGCTAACAAAGTCATCATTCGCTAAGCGTTCGGGCGAAATCAACAAACAATCAAACTCGTCATTAAGTATCCGTGTTCTGATTAATTGCCAATCATCTCTATTTGTAGAATTTATAGTTTCAGCTTTTATTCTCAACCGCTCAGCTGATTCGATCTGGTTTCGCATTAACGCTAACAGAGGTGAAACAATTATAGTAGGACCAAATCCTCGGTCACGAAAAATTCGAGTACTTATAAAATAAACTGAACTCTTGCCCCAGCCAGTACGCTGAACCACGAGCTGCTTCATGTTCCGATTAACAAGCGCATCAATTGCTTCCCATTGACCTTCACGAAAATGCGCATTGGGATTGTTCAGTGCAGTTTTCAGTAGTTGTGCTGCTTGCTCCCTATCCACTACCACCTCCCTTCAGTTATTGATTATTTGTAGTTAAACTCAATTCATTAATAAACTCAGGATTGGCTCTTAGCATTTGCTACTCCATAAGGAATATGGACCATGGGAATATTTCCAGCAGATGATTTCAAATGACTCTTCTGGTCATCAAAGAATATATGAGGTCTCATCACCTTTAAAATACGCTCCTTGTTCATTCCTCCTAAAAAGAAAACTTCGTTCGGACTCACACCCCAACTTTCAAGTGTTGTAATCACTCTCTCATGAGCAGGCGCATTTCTAGCGGTAACAATAGCCGTTCGAATAATTCGCTGATAATTTTCATCCTCTGACAGCGCTTTTTCTTCGAGCTTTTGCATAAAAGAAAGCTTGGTAAAAAGATCTGCTAAGGGACCAGGATTGTGAGGAAGGTGGGATTTTCTAACTTCATGATCGATAAAGTTAGGCAAATCCCCACCTTTATAAACAGACTTAGCTTCATCATCCGCAATAACACCATCAAAATCGAAAGCTATACGTAATTCCTCTCCGTCACCATCTTGAACCTCCGAGGGCAAAACAGTTCCTGCTGGATAACCGGCTTCAACAGCCCTTATGACATCTGATTCATTAGCAGACAGAAACAAAGACGCGTTAAAAGCACCAAGATAGGGATAAGGTGATTTGCCAGCCATAAAACCAGCTCGAGTAATATTCAAACCAAATTGTCTGATGCTACGGAACGCTCTTTTACCTGTTGACGCAGAATTTCTCGAAAGTAAAATCACTTC
>Ga0316207_10004115_pt1 | contig 12903 bp, 7 predicted proteins | sample 6weekpyrite_MG_FD_204943 | JGI IMG/M metagenome (GOLD analysis project Ga0316207, IMG submission 204943) | Microbial mat bacterial communities from mineral coupon in-situ incubated in ocean water Damariscotta River, Maine, United States -... | ecosystem: Environmental > Aquatic > Marine >... | reverse complement strand
AAGGAATATTTTATTCTTAATAGAAAAACTTATTGACTATTGTTAATTTTATCTATCCCCCACTGAGAACTCCTCAACCATTTCATTAACTCTTGATTGTTCATCGGTTTTGCCATATAAAACCCCTGAGCTAAATCACAGGCTTGGTTTTTAAGTTTCTCCAGTGACTGAATAGTTTCCACCCCTTCGGCAACAACTTTCAACCCCATATTATGAGCTAAATCAATTGTTGACTGGACAATTACGGCATCATTTTCATTTTCTTCCATATCCATTACAAAGGATCGGTCAATCTTAATTTCGTCTATTGGGAGCTGCTTAAGATAACTTAGCGATGAATAGCCCGTACCAAAATCATCGATTGATATTTTTAATCCGAGACTTCTTAATTGATTCAAAATAACAATGGCATATTTAGGGTCAGACATAACTGCAGTTTCTGTGAGTTCTAAAATAACCGATTGCGGCATGATTTTATTGCCGGCTAGTTCTTCTCGCATATAACCAATTAAGCTAGTATCCCATAAATTCTTCGCTGACAAATTAATTGCCATTGACAAATTAATATTTTCTTTTTCCCACTCACATTTTTGTTTTAGTGCGTTGTATAATACCCATTTAGTGACGTCGTTTATCAAGCCAGTTTGCTCAGCCACATAAATAAATTTATCTGGCGATATAAACCCCTGATCTTTATGCACCCATCGAAGTAACACTTCTACCGCAACAATACGACCAGTACGCAAGCTAATTTTTGGTTGAAAAACAAGATTAAGATCATTATTCTTTAACGCCGAACGGAGTTCAGTATCTAAACTGAGTATATTAAGACTACGCTCACTAAAGTCTGGATCATACAAGGCAAAACCTAATTGCTTTTCTTTAGCAAAATGCATTGCAACATCTGCATGCTGCATCAATAAGCGTGTATTAGTTCCGTGTTGTGGACATATCACAATACCAATTGACGCTCCAAGATTAAAACTGAATTGATCTACGACAAAAGTTTCACGTAACGACCGAATAATTCGTTCTGCCATAACCAACACCAACTCTGGATCACCAACGCTGGGGAAAACTATAGCGAATTCATCACCACCCAAGCGTGATACGAAGCCATTCTTTTCATAGTTATTGTTTTCGACTTTTACTCGACACAAATAGTCATTCTCTTTTAACACCTTATTTAAGCGTTCACTTACCTGAATTAGTAATTGATCTCCCGCTTGATGACCCATTGTATCGTTTACTGTTTTAAAACGATCTAGATCTAACGTAAATAATGAAAATGGCTTCCCATCTTTATTATTCAGGTCAGCGTAATAATCAACGATTTCTTGTAATCTTGAACGATTTGGGAGCATTGTAAGCTGATCACGGTATGCAAGATTCTCTAAACTACCGTACAAGTCTGAAAGCTTACGAGTTAACTTATTAAATTTACCCGTTATTTTACGCATTTCTGGGCTGCCGATTAAATCTAACTCACTACCCAATTGCCCTTCGTCAGATTCGAGCACAGATAATTGCCTACCAAGCATTTTAAGGGGGTTTAACATATTTTTACTAAATATATAGTAAAACAATACAATCCCCAACAAAGTGACGCAGCCAACTACCCAAACTATTAACTGACGTGATTGTGCGAATGATTTGTTTACTGCAGCAATTTCTTTCTGCATGACAATTGATACAGCGGGATTACCATCTAAATCGAGAATGTCATAAGATATTTCTAAATCACTTTCACTATTTATTTTCCAATCAGGCGATTGATAACTTTTTTGATTCAAAATAGTTTCAATGCGTAACGGCATTCCCAATTTTTTTTCAGCATTCTGAAATATATTATAAAGCCTACTATTTATCTGCAAATATCCAATAGGCATTATGGTACCAATTGGTATCACGATTGAGTTTAATGCGTGTTTTTTATGGTAACAAAAAGAGCTTAGTAGTTTAATACGATCATTTCGTGTTCGCTTCTTTGCTGCAGAAATCAACTGTGAACACATTGAAACATGTGCGTCAAAGTCATCTCCACTTGTCGACTCCGACAGCAATTTGTAATCTGTATCATAAACGTAGATCTTGTTGACAATTAGCGCTTTAGTTGACACATAATATTGATCAAACTCCAGATCTAGCAGTTTTTGAATCAATTTTGAATTACTGTTTTTTACCGCTCTCTTAAACCTCGGATTTTTTTGTAATCTCAAACCAAAGTCCGCTAGTAAATTATTATGCTTTTCAATAAGCGTAGCGGACTCATACTTAATAATTTCACGAGTAGATTCACGAACATTTTCAATAGTCCGCTCGTGGTTTTGATTTACTATTATCAGCGAGCTAATCAACCCAACGCTACTTATCAGAAGCAACATCAGAACAAACTGAGTTCTTAGCGAAATTCGCTTAAATATCATTAAATTCCAGCTCACATGTCAAAAATGTATTTTTGATAAAAACAGCCATATTTGATTTATTTGTTAAATGGCTTAACTAATTTTCGCACTACATCATACTCAGCATCCGATGTTTTTGCGAAACCATCATATTTTTTATCCAAGGCTTTAATGACTTTCAAATGCTCTGGATTTTTCTTATCTAAAGCCAAAAATGCATTAGTAATTTTTTGTCTAAGATTCTCATCGACGTCACGACTTACAGCGACGTTATAAGGTGGTAAATGTGCACTAGAATAGAGTATTCTCAGTCCTTTACTCTCCCATTTAAACGCCATAGTATCTTTTAAAATCCCCGCATCAAAATCTCCATGCATTACTGCACTTGCGATATTGTCATAATGACCAACAAACTCATAGGATCCCAATTCATCCATTCCTATACCAGATCCCACCAAAGCGGCACGCTGTAGCAGCGCACGCTTATCTCCAAAAGCGAATGATTTACCTCGTAAGTCCTCTACAGTTTTTATTGGACTATCTTTTTTAACGACTATCATCAATTGAAATGATGCTTTCTCTTTAGTTACTGTCTTAGCTACAATCTTAGCTCCACCTTTTTTGTTCGCTTTGAGATAAGCAACAGGTGTCAAATAAGCAATATCAACGTCTGCCGCCGCTACATCTGATATTGCAACGCCCATATTTGGCGCTAGCTTAAGGGAAACCGGCATACCGATTTCTTTCTCTAGATAATTTGTTAATGGTGATAACCTTTTATGCATAACTGCGGGAATATCCATCGCTACGGAGCCTAATAACAACTCTTTTTTTTCAGCCGCGCCGATATTTGAAATGGAAAGGATGTTTGCAGTTAAAAATACAAAAAAAATCCTATTTAGTATTACACTTTTCATGAAGCTTCTCCTTTGATATAAGACTGATTAAAATCGAACCTATTTTAATTTTCTGACATATCTTCAAAATGGGTAAATTTATTCCTCCCAGTTTCCTTACTACTATAGAGCGCTGTATCGGCATAACGATAAAATGCATCTACGGAATTCGTATTTTTTACGTCAGGTATCGTTGCTGCACCCAAACTTATGGTAACGTTAATAGTTTTTTCTCCGAGGCTAATATCTCTCTTTTCAATATTTAATCTCAACTTTTCTGCAACAATTTCTACGGATTTTTTATTTGCTCTTTTACACAAAACGGCAAACTCCTCTCCTCCAATTCTGCACAAGACATCTGTTTTACGAACACTTTCTTTCAAAACATCTGCAACTACCTTTAAAACAATATCGCCAGAAAAGTGTCCAAATTTGTCGTTAATTTTTTTAAAGAAATCTATATCAATGAGAATAAGACTATTGTCATCCCCATGCCGTAAACTAATATTCAATTCTTCGCTGATTAAGTCCTCAAAATGTCTTCTATTGTAGAGGCCTGTTAAAGCATCCGTGATTGACATTTGGCGTAGCTCTTCATTTATACTCTTTAATTCTTCCTGCTGTTTCATCAACTGGGTATTAGTGTCCTGCAATCGACTATCAGCTGATTCTATCTTACTTTGTAATTTTTTATTTGCCGTGTTGAGATCTGCACCTAATTCGTTAAATTTATTTGCCAACTGACCGAACTCATCACCTGAACGTAAGGGTATATTTGCAACAATTTGACCATCTTTATCGACAACATTATCAAGCGACTGCGAAATAGTTCTAACAGGCTTAATTATAATAAATGACAATGCGATAAATTCGCCAATTGCAATCATCAATATAATTAAAGCTTCTCTGGCAATAAGTGAAAATTTATTGGACTCCATTCTTTCATTAATTTTTTTAGTACTTAAGCCAAGCGTTAATTCACCGATTACCTCATCTTCCAATAATATTTTTTCTGTAAATAATTTCGTACTGGATTGGTTTTCTTCGTTCAATAAGCCGGCCATCCCCATTTCCTTTTCACGCTTATTTACGACACGAGCATAGTGAATTTCTTCAGAACGAATAATTTCCTTTAATAACAATTCAATAGTGTGATAGTCATAGCCAACAATAGAATATGATAAGGACTTCGCAACAAACCTTGCGATATCGCTACCTCTACGATCAATCTCATGGGCGAGGCTTTTTTGTTCTTGTTTTAATGCGAACCACCCACTCAGTGACAATGCAATTAGTAATACCGTAAGAAGCACCATAAGCACTTTTTGACGAATTCCTATATTTAAGCGGGTTTGATAAATCTTATTCATTTAAATATCACAGAAAAAACGTAGAGATAATGTCTATTCCTTTCCCTATTTCTATATCTTGGATACACTAAAAAAATTCAATGCGAATAATAGTTTATCGGTCAATCTATGCCTAAATTTAATATAAATGAAATACACAAACATAATCCACGAAAATAATATGGTTATCTGAGGTTTTGAACTAATTAAGCAAATAAATCGAGAGATAAAAAGAGGCGTTTAGAATGACAGCGTTGCTTAAAAGCAGAGATTAAATAAAGGAAAGGAGTGCACGTATGCCATTTATTTATGGTTGATAGGAATTTGAGAACAATCAGTTAGTGTTAGAAGTTTATTTATAATTCAAGGTGAAAATTAATTATCAGTAACCACTGAAATTGACAATGCTAGAAAAACTTTACCATATTACTGCATTCAAGTTATGCTATGTCCTAAATCAAACATCTCACTCACAATCTATTAATAACTTCAAACGACCGAAAAATCAACACTAATATGGATTACCTTCATAATGCCTTCCATTCTTGGACAGCCTACTGATATTATACGGTTATGGAAAATACCGAGAACACCACTTTATTAGCTGACCCGAAGTCCCTGCTCAAATTAGCTAGCTATAAAATGCCTTATGGCAAGTATGCCAACCGTCTACTTATCGATTTACCAGAACCCTATGTGGTCTGGTTTTCTAAAAAAGGTTTCCCTGAAGGTGAATTAGGTTATATGCTCAGAGCAGTCTATGAAATTAAACTCAATGGGCTTGAATACCTATTTGATCCACTTCGTAATTAATCCGTGGCATTAAAAGCAACGATTTTTAAGGCCGACCTACAAATTTCTGATATGGATCGGCATTATTATCAAAATCATCAGTTAACTCTCGCCCGCCATCCTTCAGAGACAGACGAACGATTGATGGTTCGTATACTTGCATTTTCCATGTTTGCTCACGAGAACTTGCTTTTTAGTAAAGGCTTAAGTACCGATGATGAACCGGAACTATGGCAGCGCAGTTTATCCGATGAAATTGAACTCTGGATTGATTTAGGGCAGCTTGATGAAAAAAGAATTCGCAAGGCTTGTAATCGAGCTCACAAAGTTTGCGTTTATACTTATCAGGAACGTAGCGCATCTGTCTGGTGGCAGCAATTGGAAAATAAAGTCCAGCGATTTACCAATTTAAAGGTAATACATCTGCCTGTTGATGTGTCCAAATCGCTCGCATCGCTTTGCAACCGAAATATGCAATTACAGTGTACTATTCAAGATGGCCAAATATGGCTATCTGACGATCAAAACTCAGTACATATCATTCCGGTATATTGGAAACAATAATTTCCACTCTTTTATAAAATAATGATTCGTCTGTGAAGTAATACACACCTTTATGCTCCGTATTCACGTTATCTTTTGAATAAAAAAGAAGACAAGTGAATAAAGGAGAAGAAAGATGGGTTTAAATGCTGAAATTCTAATTGCACTAATTACCATGCTTATGGCAATGCTAACTATCTGCACCATTCTAGTACATGCTGTAAAAGCTAGTTATGAAAAGCTTTAAATTACTAAAGATGAAATATAGTTCGGCATCCGGATACGTATATTATTTGAGCTACAGATAAAAGTGATGATATATAATTCTGCAATTTTGGAACATCAATTGTGTCAATTCACGCATACAAAATATAATATACGTCTTACAATAATTAGAATTCCAAAAGTTACCGACATTTAGACAATAATAATGAATAAAATCAACGTAATACCCTTATTGAGCGCCATAATTATTCTTCAGTTTCTTTTTCTAGAGCAAGCCTTTTCCGCTGGTCTAAGTAATCTCATTGCTAGTCCTGCAAAAAACAAAGCTCAAAAAATCAGCAACCGAACATCGCACTCAGATGAAGCAACCGGGTTAACGTTGGATGCTAGCTCTAGTAATAACATCACGACAGAACTAAATTCAGATAATACTTTATCGGTAAAATTAAGCGATGCAAATAGTCCTGTTCAATCTACCAATATAACCTGGACGATTATTCAACCCAATGCAAACGCACGAGATGCGCAAGGGGCTTTTTTTTCTGTGAACAGTGATAGTGCAAACTTGGAAATTGTCCAACCTACAGATATTAATGGTACCTCAAGTGTTTCATTAAATACTGGGGAGATAACTGATATATTTCAAGTAACAGCGACAGCAAATATTAATTTGCCATCAGAAACAACCATTTCACTTACCCAAACGTTCCATATTAATACAGGTTTAACAGCATCTGTCGTCGAAGATACACCGGAACAATCCATGGCAACAACGTTTGATAGCCTTTGCCCTCAATTACAAGACAACTCTGCATCACTCGATGAGTTACAACAAGGTTTGTTGTCGCTTTGTAACGAATTAGAGACAAGCAGCGCTCAGGGTCAAACTGAAAAAGTTTCTGCCATATTACGAGAAATCAGTCCAGAGGAAGTTGCAACCCAAGCATCCATCGGCGCGGGTTTTACCAATCAACAAATATCCAATATTGCATCTCGTATTTCTGCTGTGCGAAAAGGCGTATCAAGCATTTCGCTTGGGCAATTATCCTTTCGTTTAAACGGTATCAATATGACTGGCTCAGTATTAAATCAAGCACTGCACTCCACACTCACTAAAGATGAGAAATCCACTAATGAAATACCGGGCTTATTCAGCAATCGCTTTGGTTTATTTATGAATGGCAGCATATCTTTAGGCGATAGAGACCCTACTTCTAGAGAGGATGGATTTGAATACAATAGTTATGGCATTACTTTTGGTAGCGATTATCGTATTAATAATCAAAGTTTTGCCGGTCTTGCTGCAGGCATTTCCAGCAGTACCGTTGACCTTAATAGTGATGGTGGTCAACTATCAGTGAGTGGCTTAAGCCTCAGCGCTTATGGCAATCACTATTTTGAAGAACAATTTTATGTAGAAGGTGTAATAAATATCGGGTTTAATAATTACAACATGAATCGTCGTATCAATTTAAATAATAACACGCCTATTCGAACGGCTAAAAGTGATACCAGCAGTTTTCAAAACGGTTTAAGTCTGGGGGGTGGATACGAAGTGTATGACGGCCCGCTCTCTGCTAATTTTTATGGCCGATTTAACTACGTCAAAACAGGTATCGACTCATTTAGTGAAACCGGTGCACAAGAATTAAATATCGCCATAAAATCGCAAGATGTTGATTCTTTGGTCAGTTCATTTGGTGTTCAACTTAATTATACACATAGTACACAATGGGGTGTGCTTATCCCCTTTGTCTGGGCCTCCTGGGAACACGAATACCTCAATAAGTCCTATAATATCAATGGATCTTTTGTAAATGACCAATTTGACACGGCCTTTAGTATTAAAACTGATTCCCCTGACCGGAATTATTTCACCAATGGTCAAGGCATTAGCGCCGTATTCCCTCACGGTCTTTCTGCCTATTTTCGTTTTGAGACAATCCTAGGCCGAGAAAATATCCATGCAAATAATATCGCCTTCGGTGGTCGATATGAATTACAGTTTTTATAAGTGACAAAAAACATGAAAAATATCTTTACAAATAATATTAAATTCACGGTTCAGCTACTATTGTTATGCACTATTTTTTTAATAAGTGCATGTGATAAAAATAAAACTGTTTTTAATAACGCTATACAGAATAATGCAAAAGCAACCTCTCCCACTCAGGTCAGTATTTCAGATTTTAACAAACAAGTTAACCTTAGTTGGATACCGATTAAAGGTGCGAAATCTTATAAAATATTCATTTCAGACATACCTAACACCGACATTTCTACACGCACAGCCGAAATTGAAATAGATGCTGAAAAAGTCAGTATTTCCCAAGAAACATTTCCAGGCTTTAAGCAAAATAAACAATATTTCATCACTATCGTGACAATTTCAGAAAATGAAGAAGAATTTGCATCCAGTGAATTTGAAGTAATTTCTAAAGCAGTCGAAGTTGTTGAGGCACTCACACCACCCGAAAATTTTACTGTGGAGGCCGAAGAAGGCCAATTAATAATAAACTGGGATATCAACGACTCCGCGATTAATTATGTTATTTACTGGTCGTCCACTGACCCTAACGTTAATCCCGTCAATGCCCATCAAATTACTGATATCGCCACGCCCCCTTTTAAACATAAAAACTTATCCTCGGAAACAACTTATCACTATCGTGTAGGCGCTATTACATCACAAGGCGCTTCGCCATTATCAACACCATTATCACTCTCGCCAAATACAATCTCTTATATACCTAACACGCCCACTGGATTAACCGCGGTAGCCAGTGACGGTATCGTAGCCCTTCGTTGGGATCCGGAAATAAATGCTGATTCCTATACTTTATACATGGCAGAAGAAAGTGGTATTAGCAAAACCAATGTCGCACAATTACAAGGTGGCCAATCTTATACAGGAATAAAAGGCATATCAACAAACCGAATTCAGCTAATTAATGGCACCAACTATTATTTTTCAATTTCAGCAGAAAATCACATAGGCTCAAGCGAAAGCACTGAACAAGTTGCCGCTACGCCTAAATCAAATCGACCTCAAGTGCCTAATAACACGAGTGCATCTGCAGGCGCCCGTCGCATCTCACTCCAATGGGATGAAGTGCCTGATTCAACAAGTTATAGCGTTTACTGGTCTACCGAACCAGGTGTTGATATCACATCAACAAATGCGTTCCATGAAGTAACTAAAGCCAATTTGGTTCATGAAAATATAGATCAAACAGTTACACATTATTATGTCATCACAGCGCGTAATAATGACACCGAAAGTGAAACATCTGCAGAGGTTGCTGCTACCCCTTTTATTCCACCTCTAGCGCCACCTGCACCAACAAATATTTTGTCAGAGGTTAGTGCTCGTACCGCAACACTAAACTGGAATGAAGTCCCTGACATTGATGAATACATATTATATATCGCGTCAGATGATGGACTATCAAAAACTAACTATGCTTTGCTCCCAAATGGCACACGACATAGAAACCTTCAACAAACCTCTTTTGTGCGAAAAGAGTTAACACCCAGTACAACATATTATTATGCAATATCTACTGTCAAAAATGGTATTGAAAGTAAATTATCACCGCTACAAACTTTTATCACATTAAACGTATCTGATAAACCGAATGAAGGCGGTGAAACACCGGAACCTGTTAATATCCTGGCACCAGACACCCTAAATAGAGCAACACTTACAAGCTATCAACTACAAGCTATTTCTGGTGACAACGATGTCACATCACAAGTCACATGGAGTTCAAGTGATCCAACTATTGCGACGGTTAGTAGCCAACCTGATTCAGCAGGAGTGTTAACACTTCTTTCAAGTGGCAATGTCACAATTACTGCTCAATTCGAAACAATAGAAAGTAATAAAACAATCGTTATTATCGATGAATCAATCGACACAACAGCACCAAGCATAATAAACGTGCTTCCGACTAGCAATGCCGAGTCCGTACCAATTAATTCAACAATGAGTGTGACATTTTCTGAAACGATGGATGCAAACACTTTACATCCAGAAAATATGTCCTTAATTACGCAAGATAATAATGTTGAGTTCGATGTTGCTTTCACAGGAACCAAATTAAGTATCTCTCCCAAAATATTACTCGCTTATGACGCTAACTATGTATTTTCCATCAATAATGAAATCACCGACTTGGCAGGCAATGTTTTAGCCGAACCACTAAGCATCAATTTTAAAACTGAATTAGAACCGGTGCTTACTATCGCTGCGCCTGAAGCAATTAACAAGGCACAAAATCCTACCTTCCAGCTTAATTTATCTTCAAATGGAAATAATGTCACGTCACAAGCAAGCTGGCATTCGAACAACGAGGATATTGCCAAAATAAATGAAAGAGGACAGCTTACACCGGTTGCTCAAGGTGAAGTTGTTATATCTGCTAACTATGAAGGTAATGCAAGCGTTACCAGCATTTATGTCTACGATCTAAGTTCACCTATAAATGTACAAGCTAAACGCAACAATGGCATGGTTGAGTTGGTTTGGGAAGGTAGCGGGTTTTTCTCAATTTATCGCTCTACAACTTTACCCGTAACACTAGAAAATGAATTGATTGCTACAACCGATGGCCGTACTTTTATTGATGAAACACCTGCCGAAAGTATTACTTATTACGCAATTGCCCGTACACAAGTTAAAGACGAGCAAGTATATACAAGTGAAATAAGTGAACCCGCTATGGTGGATTTAGCTGATGCCATTGCACCCACGGTGGAAAGTGTTGAACCCTTGACAAATGCTGAAACAGTACCTATTAACACAATCATTAAGGTCAATTTTTCTGAAGCAATGAATCCAAACTCTTTTAACTTGGAAAATGTATCATTACAGCAACAAGACAGTTTAGTTGATATTGATATTCTCTTACGTGATTCTCAACTCACAATCTCACCAAAAAATAAATTACGCTATCAGTCAAATTACGCCCTTACCATTAGTAATCAAGTGACCGATATTGAGGGAAACCCATTGACAACGCCGGTATCAATTGATTTCCAGACTGAACTTGCGCCTCCTCTAATTATCAATAGTCCAAAGTCTATTAATAAGGCTGAACAATCTACTTTCCCACTCACTGTTTTCTTTGATGGTAAAGACGTGACGGAAAAAGCGATTTGGCAATCAAACAATCAAGCAATTGCTACGGTAAGCAATGAAGCAGGCACTGTAGGCCAATTAACATTAATATCAAAAGGTGAAGTAGAAATTTCTGCCACTTTTGAAAGTATTAAAGCTACAGCCAACATATATATTTACGATTTACCGACACCTATTAATGTGCAGGCAAAACGAATTAAAGGCACCGTTGAATTAAGCTGGGAAGGGGGAAGTAATAACTTTGAAATTTATCGATCTGATAGTCTACCAGTTACGATAAATAACACATCCTTTCCACTTACTAGTGAAACATCATTTATTGATAACTCACCATCAAATGGCATTTCATACTACGCAATTCTTTCCAGGGAGACTGAACAGGAAGTTGTTTATCGTAGCCCATTAAGTGAAGCTGCTCAGGTTGATGTTAAACCTATCATTTTACCACCACCTTCAAATATAAAAACTCATCCTCAAGATAATCAAATCAATTTGTCATGGGATGCCGTTCCTAATGCGGAGAGATATATCGTACGTTGGTCACGAAATTCAGGCAATGTTGCAAATTCTGATAATATTTTAAGACACGAATCAACCCTAAGTGCAGACCATTTTGACCTGAAAAATGGAGATGTATTCTACTACACAATTTCCACTATAAATGCTGAAGGCATTGAGGGCGAGTCGTCCCCAGAGTTTGAAATTGAAGTTGGCATTTTATTAAGTGATTTATTTTTCATCGACTCAAATTTTAGCGAGTGTGTTATAAACAGTGGGCAACAATATGTTCATAGATTACCCTCCTTAAACTGCGATAATCGTTCTGCTATTTCCGATTTGAATGGCATTGAGCAATTGACATCACTAAGTTCTTTTTCCGGTACTTTAACTGCGGAAACTGATTTAGGCCCGTTTGAATCTATTGCCAATAAATTAACGACATTAAATTTCCGTGACGGAGCACTAAATCCAGATTTAAGTGCAATTTCAAAGTTGAATAATTTACTGTGGTTATTAACACAAAATATTTTACTTGATTCCAAGCAATTGACAGTCATAAGCCAAAATACCTCAATACAATACTTAATGCTTGCTAATTCTGGTATCACTGACATCACACCTATAATGAATATGACTTCATTATTAACACTTTCCATTGACGACACTTTCGATAGCACGACAGCTAAGCTATCTGCCCTACCCACAGCTAATACTTGGTCAAAGCTAATCAACCTTACCAGTTTATCCCTGAGTTATAACGATGTCAGTGATATTTCCGGTATCACAGCGTCAGGCCTTCCAAATTTGGAGGAACTTAATATTGCGCACCAAGGATACCCGGACACTGTATTAACAAGCTTGCCCTCAATTGAGGAATGGAACTTACCGACCTTAACCACTATTGAGTTTATTGGAAATGGTATCACTGATTTAACGCCAGTCAGTCAATTAAATCAGTTAAATCGTATTAACTTCAATACAAATGCATTGAATCGAGGAGTCTATTCTCTCAAGAATCTAAGTGGTGCCATTAATATTGACCTTGGTAA
>Ga0316207_10004114_pt1 | contig 12908 bp, 13 predicted proteins | sample 6weekpyrite_MG_FD_204943 | JGI IMG/M metagenome (GOLD analysis project Ga0316207, IMG submission 204943) | Microbial mat bacterial communities from mineral coupon in-situ incubated in ocean water Damariscotta River, Maine, United States -... | ecosystem: Environmental > Aquatic > Marine >... | reverse complement strand
CTTGAGCTTAGTACCCCGAGCACAATTGCGAGTGAACTGCCTCCAGGTACCGGGGCCTCAGATGGCGAAGGTCGATTAGAAGAGACACTTCCAGCTGCATCCGGCTCAACGGAATTACCGCCCTATTTGGGTGATGACGATGGGCGTTGAAGATGCCAGAAGAATTCAATCCAGAAGAGTTAACAACTGATGGTTTAACCCCTAAAGAGCTTATCCCAGATGAGTTTAGTCCAGAAGAAATTCTGAAAGAGTCTAACGATATTTCGGTTGAGGTAGGCAGCACCTCTATCGGTCCACGAAAATTATCTTATTCCTATGCTAAGCGGCACGGTGTGATCGTTTCTGATGTAACCCCCGTCTCCGTTGAAGTCACGTTAAGAGAAGGAAGTAGCAATACTCCGCTACAGGAATTGCGTCGTCACTACAAACGGCCTCTGAAATTGAGGAGCGTATCGGCTGAAGAATTTGAAAAGCTGATTCAGGAAAACTATGAGACTTCTTCGACAGATGAAGCCGTTGAAATGATGGAAGGCCTGGGTGAAGAATTGGATCTCACCAGCATTGCCCAGGAGTTAGCCGAGCCGGAAGATTTACTTGAAGCCGAAGACGATGCACCAATTATTCGTTTGATTAATGCCTTGTTAACCCAAGCGGTTAAAGAAGGTGCGTCTGATATTCACATCGAGCCATTTGAAAATCGTCTCAACGTACGATTACGTGTTGATGGTGTGTTGCGTGAAGTTCTACAACCACCACGCGCGTTAGCGCCATTGGTGACATCTCGAATTAAAATCATGGCAAAGCTTGATATAGCCGAGAAGCGTATCCCGCAGGATGGTCGCATATCATTTCGAATAGCAGGGCACCCGGTCGATGTGCGTGTATCGACTTTGCCCTCGGGTCATGGTGAGCGTGTGGTATTACGTTTACTCGATAAACAGGCCGGTAGACTGGACCTGACTAATTTGGGCATGGACCCTGAGATTCAGGAAGTCATGGCGCGCATGATTAGCAAGCCCCACGGCATAATGCTGGTTACGGGACCGACTGGTTCAGGTAAGACCACGACACTTTATGCAGCTCTGGGTGAGCTTAACGACAGCAGCCGTAATATCATGACCGTTGAAGATCCCATAGAATACTTTATTGATGGTATTGGTCAGACCCAGGTGAACAGCAAGGTTGATATGAGTTTTGCTCGTGGTCTACGCGCTATTCTTCGTCAAGACCCTGACGTTGTAATGGTTGGTGAGATTCGTGACCTCGAGACTGTTGAGATTGCAATCCAGTCGAGTTTGACTGGTCACATGGTGTTTTCAACACTGCACACAAATACCGCGATCGGCGCGATTACCCGTTTGCGAGATATGGGTGTGGAACCCTTTTTATTATCATCAACCATGGTTGGTGTGCTTGCGCAGCGGCTTGTACGCTTACTTTGCCCAGAATGTAAACGTCCTCATGTTCCTGATTCAGCCGAGTGTGATTTGTTAGGTTTGTCACCAGATGACCCCCCTGTGCTCTATGAGCCAACTGGTTGTGAGCACTGTAACTTTCTCGGTTACCGAGGACGTACCGGTATCTATGAGTTGATCGAAGTTGACAATAATATGCGTAGCCTCATTCACGACGGCGCAGGTGAACACGAGCTTGAGATTCATGCGCGACAGACAGCACCAAGCATAAGACAGGATGGTTTGCGACGTATCCTGGCCGGTGAGACCTCATTGGAAGAAGTCTTGCGTGTGACCCGTGAAGATTAAGAGGATCGATCATGGGCGCCTTTGAATTCGCAGCACTGGATAAATCGGGTAAGGAAAAGAAAGGTGTATTAGAAGGCGATTCGCCACGCTCGATTCGTCAACAACTTCGAGAGCAGGGACTCATCCCTCTATCAGTCGATGAGGTTGCACAAAGAGAGTCTAAAACAGGTGGTGGCAATAGTTTTAACTTCACAATACGTCGTGGTATCAGTGCGACTGATCTAGCTCTGATTACACGTCAGCTATCGACCCTGGTGCGTTCGGGTTTGCCTCTAGATGAAGCAACTTCAACCGTAGCACGTCAAAGTGAAAAACCGCGTCTAAAAAGTTTAATGCTGGGTGTGCGCGCCCGCGTGATGGAAGGCCATTCTTTAGCGGATGGTTTGGGTAAATTCCCACATGTATTCCCCGAGTTATACCGCGCCACTGTTGCCGCGGGTGAGCAATCGGGTCACCTTGATACAATCCTTGAACGTCTTGCAGATTACACCGAGGCAAGGCAACAAATGGCACAGCGAGTTCAGATGGCTATGTTCTACCCGGCCATACTTACCGTGATGGCGATTGCCGTGGTGGCCGTGTTATTAGGATATGTGGTTCCGCAGGTTGTCGAAGTCTTTGAGGACATGGGGCAAACACTCCCTTTGATGACACGCATACTTATCACGGTTAGTGGCGGGTTTCGTGACTATGGATTATATGGTCTTGTGGTCCTGGTGGTGATTGTAATTGGTGTAATCTATGTGTTGCGAAAGCCGGGTCCAAAGTACAAGTTTCATAATATTTTATTGCGTTTACCACTGCTGGGTAGATTTAATCGCGGCGTGAATACCTCACGTTTCGCACGGACCTTGAGTATTCTCGCTGCCAGTGGCGTACCCGTTTTAGAAGCATTACGCATTGCCAGTCAGGTGGTTAGCAACTTGCCGATGCGAGAAGCTGTCAAGGCTGCGGCACATAAAGTGCGTGAAGGTGCGCCACTGGCGCGTTCTCTGGAGCAGAGTGGCTACTTTCCGCCGATGACTGTGAATCTGATTGGCAGTGGTGAAGTGAGTGGTAATCTTGAAGAAATGCTAGAACGAGCGGCAACCAATCAGGAACGAGAACAGGAAACCCAGATTTCATTCTTGATGAGTATGCTGGAGCCCGTTCTGATTATTGTGATGGGCATGGTAGTGTTATTTATCGTGCTTGCTACATTGTTGCCCATCTTTAATATGAACCAACTAATCAGTTAATTAAGTAGTACAGAATATAGTTTTATAGGGGTACAGGAATAATGAGTAAAGAAATGAATAGAAACGTAAATAATTTTAAACAAACAGGTTTTACCTTAATCGAAGTGATGGTGGTCGTGGTAATCCTTGGTATTCTTGCAGCAGTGGTGGTGCCAAATATTATGGACGAACCTGAAAAAGCACGTATCAATAAGGCTAAGCAGGATGTTCGTGCTATTGAAGAAGCATTAAACCGATACAAACTGGATAATTATGATTATCCAAGTACCGAACAAGGTTTAAAGGCGTTAGTGAAGAAACCGACTGGCTCACCTGAACCAAAACGTTGGAAGGGCCCTTACGTCAAAAAAATCAATCAGGATCCCTGGCAGAATGATTATGAATATCTTAATCCCGGTACGCACGGCAAGATCGATATCTTCTCAACGGGCAAAGATGCTGGTTCACCGGAAGATGATATTGGTAACTGGAACCTGGATGAGGACATTACGACTAAGTAGTGTGTAACCCCATAGTTTATGGAACAGGTTAAACAAAAAGGTTTTACCTTAATCGAACTGATGGTGGTGTTGGTGATCATCGGGATCATTATCAGCGTCATGGTGATGTCGATTCGTACTGGTGATATCAGCGAGCATATGGAGATCGAAGTTAACCGGCTACATGCCCTGGTTTCTTTAGCGCAAGAGGAGGCCATTTTACAAGGCCAAGTGATGGCTCTTGCAGTAGGTGAAGAGTCGTATCGTTTTGATGTAAAAGATATTGAAAATGAAACCTGGTCTGCCATAGAAGATGGCCGTGTTTTTCGAGAACGTAGCTTGGTCGCCGGTACACATTTTGTTCTTGTCATCGACGAGATCGAACAAGAAGAGCAAAAAGATTTCAAGCTGGAACTTTCAAGTAAGGAAGAAGAAAGGGAATCGGAGCCGGAAGTAGAAGATGATGACTTCCAACGTGTACAAATTGAGCCGAGTGGTGAAATGTTCCCATTCGAACTGATTTTACGTAATGAAGACGAGACTATCGAGTTCAAATTAGTCATGGGCGAAGATGGTGAGTTGAATATTATTCTACCGGAAGAAGCCAGTTAAATGATTTATTTAAAGCGCCAACTAGCAAAACAACACGGTAGAAGACGTGGTTTTACCCTGCTTGAAGTATTGGTCGCAATGGTTATCCTTTCTGTCAGTCTGTTAGCAGCAATTAAAGTCGCCTCCGAAGTAACAAACTCAGCAATTTATTTACAAGAAAAAACAATTGCACAGTGGGTTGCAATGAATAAAGTTGCTGAGATACGACTTAGCAAGAAACTACCCAAGACTGGAAGCTCGAATGGCGAAGAAGAGATGGCTGGGCGTAGCTGGCGGTGGGATATTCTCGTCAAGAACACCGCTTACTCAAGATTACGTGAAATTGAAGTGGGTGTTAAACCAGCGAGTGACGATGGTGATGAGCCACACACAGTGGTTTTAATTTCGCTTGTGGGTGAGTTGTGATGGCTATAGTTAATTTAAGTCACAGTTTAAAACCAGCCCTGGTTAAGCAATCTGGTTTTACTTTGTTTGAGTTGCTCGTCGCCGTATCTATCTTTGGCGTTGTTTCCTATATGGCGACAACGGGTTTAATGCAGGTGATGAATGCTCGTGAGCACACTGGAAATGTTGAAAAACGTCTAGCAGATATACAGAAAACGTTCTTGCATCTTGAGCGTGATTTGCAACACATTGTAAAGCGTCCAATCAGAAATGGTTATGGGACAGTGGAAGGTGAATTGGTTGGTGATGAATTGGCAGATTATCGTCTGATCGTAACGCGTGGTGGTCGTCATATTCCAAACCGGATAGCAAAAAGTAATTTACAACGTGTAGGCTATTTGCTCGAAGATGAAGTGCTGTATCGCATATCCTGGCCGGTACTGGATCAAGCACAGGATACAGAACCTCGAAAGACCAGAGTACTCAATGAGGTTGAAAATGTCGAAGTGCGTTTTTTGAAACAAGATGGTGAATGGGAGAATAGTTGGGACTCTGCAGGAGGTTCGAATCAACAACCGGGTGCAGCACCACTGGGTATTCCAAAAGCTGTAGCAGTGAAGATTACCTTAAAAGATTATGGTGAAATTAATCGTATGTTTTTGCTGACTGAGGCTTAATGAGTTTGAGTTTATTAAAGTCACAAAAATTGAACAAAGGCATTGCGCTGATTACTGCCATGATGGTGATGAGTCTGGCGACGATCACTGCGGTGCAGATGACATCGGAACAGCAGGTTTATTTTCGTCGTACTGAAAATATTCTCTTACACGAGCAGGCTTACTTGTATTTACTTAGCGCTGAAGACTTTGCCAAGGTTGTGTTGACGGAGGACTTTGGTAACAATCAGACCGATTCATTTGAAGATGACTGGTATAGTGAAGACCCAGTTGTTTTTCCGATAGAAGGTGGGGTGTTGACAGGTATTGTTAGTGACCTACAGGGAAAATTTAATGTTAATAACCTGGCTAAAACACAGCGTGATCCCTGGGATGAGCAACGTTTACGGCAGACAATGTTAAATAATGACATTCCTGGCGATATCGCTAATACCATCATGGACTGGCTGGATGAGAACTCTGAAGCACTGCCGGGCGGTGCAGAAGATATTGATTACCTGGCGGGCGATCGACCTTACCGGGCGAGTAACGGTATGATGGGCAGCATCTCTGAACTTAAGTTGCTTAAAGGTGTTGACCAGGAAATTTATGAGAGTCTTGAAAAAGTGTTGGTTGCCTTGCCCGCAACAAATGTTGCGATCAACATTAATACTGCCCCGCCAGAGGTATTACGTGTGATCGTTGAAGGGCTGAGTGATACCGAAGCAGAAGACCTGGCTAAGGATCTAGCTGAGAATCCTTTAAAAGACCCTGATGATTTATTGAGTCATGCACTGGCTAAAGGTAACAAGATTGATGTGAATGGTTTGAGTGCAGAAAGTAGTTATTTTTTACTAGAATCGATGGCAATAGTTAGCCGTGCGCGCGCGAAAATGCATAGCATTATTTATCGTCAAGATGCAAAGAATATTAGTGTTGTGATGCGCTCACAAGGAGGACTTTAATGCCGCGCACAGTCCTTTTGCGCATAGACCCGACTGCAACCGATGCGAGTTGGCAACGGGTTGAGAACGGTCAGCTAGCTGGTTCTTTCCACCAGGGAAAACTGTCGGATGCCTTTCGGCACTGTCGTGGTGCTCATGTCATTGTTATGGTGCCAAGCGAAGAGGTCTTTATCACTAATATTGCTTTACCTGGAAAGAACCGCAAGAAATTGATCAAGGCCGTTCCTTTTGCGGTAGAAGATCAGATTGTTGACGATATTGAAACCTTGCACTTTGCGTTGAGCCCAGCAGCAACAGATGGTCAGTATGTAGTTGCTGCTGTGGAAAAACGGATGATGGAATACTGGGACAAGTCACTGAAGGCTGCCGGCATTTTTGCTGAGACATTAATCCCAGATGTACTCGCCTTACAAAGTTCAAGCGAGTCCTGGACAGTTTTGCTCGAGTCAGAAAGGGCATTAGTTCGATCACCTTTCGGAATGTTCTGTAGTGATATTGAAAACTTACCATTTATGTTAAACAACCTATATCAACAGGCAAGTGATCAGCAACCTGACGAAGTAATGATCTATGACTGTAGTAAGGCCAGTCACATGATTACTCTAACTGCATTGTGTACAGAAATTGAGTTTAATGTGCTGGACTGCGCAGATGGTTCTTTTGGTGTTTTAGCGCGGCATTATGAACCACGTTCCAGCGTTAATTTATTTCAGGGTGAATATAACCGCCAGCAGGGTTTGGGGCGTCACATAAAACCATGGATTCCTGCGGCAGCACTCTTTGCTGTTTGGATTGGTTGGCAGCTTGTCGTTAATATTACTGCACTGATTGATCTGGGTAATCAAGGTGATGTGTTGACAGAGAAAATGCGTAGTGTTTATAAAAGCGCATTTACTGGTGCAAAGTTACCAGCTGCAGGTTATGAGCGAAGTAGCATGGAAGCGAAATTGAACCAAATATTGGAGAAACAAGGTCAAGCTCAAGGTAGCCTACAAGAAATGTTAGTGCAAACAGCACCTATTCTCAAAAATGTGAGTGGTGCAAAAATAGATGGCATGCGTTACACAAACGGCAAACTAGATATAGATTTGACTGTTGAACAATCTAGCGACGTTGATCCACTTAAAGAAAAAATTGAGAGTCAGACTGGCTGGGAAGTTAAGCTAAATGCCAGTACATCCAAAGGCGTGACTAAAGTAAGATTAACTATCAGGAGTAGCAGTTAGTACTGAGACTGATAAGGACTTATGAAAGACAAGATCAAGGTACAATTAGAGCAGTTAAATGATCGTGAGCGTTTCATGGTCTATGCGGCTGTGCTTGCTATAGTCATATTTATACCGTACCAGTTACTGTGGGCGCCTTTAACGAATACAGTTGAAGATAGGCGCATCAAAGTCGAGAAGCAAGAGCGTGATCTGGCCTGGATGCAATCACATCTTGCAGAGGTCAAGAGTTTATCTGCATCATCACAGACAGTTAGTTCTGGACAGCCACTATATGGTGTCGTAGAAAAAACTGCGCGAGAAAAGTTTGGTGGTGATATTCGCGTTCAGCAGGAAGGCAAAAAAGGTATCCGCATCCAGATTAAGAACTCGGGTTTTGATGAAATCATGCTTTGGTTAGACGATTTACAGTACCGACACAAGATATACGTCAAGGATTTTAAAATAGACAGTGAAAAAAGTGTTGGTCGCGTCCGTGCAAGTATTTTGGTAGAAAGCTAATGGTAGGGTTAAAAATTACTAAACAAGGGCGCCGTCTGATTATTCTTGGTATGTCCTGTTATATTGTTTTTCTATTCATATCACTTCCAGCAAGTTTTCTAACAGGTTATATACTGCCATCGGTGCAAGCAGCACGTTCAATTAAACTACAAAGTGTGCATGGTAGTATCTGGAACGGACATGCAAGTAACGCCAGGGTTGGCTCATTTGATCTGGGCAAACTAGACTGGGATCTGAGTGCTTGGGGACTTTTGCTTGGTGATGTAGATCTTAAACTTAACTTCCGCAACGAAGATACACGCGGTAATGGTAAAGTCTCATTAGGTTTTGGTGGTGCGACTCAGGCTAGTGATGTAGAGGTAGCATTTCCTGCAGAAGTGTTACAGCCGCTTATTTATGGTTTTCCTATCAGCATCGCAGGGAACTTTCGTGGAACAATCGATGAAGTATCTTTTATTCAAAATGAGATGCTTAACGCAGACGGACGAGTTGTTTGGCAGTCTGCGGCACTGCGTGCACCGCAAAACATTGAGTTAGGTGACTTTTTAGTCACACTGACGCCACATAACACTGGAACCAAAATTAAAATCACTGATGAAAACCAGGGCCCCGTCCAGGCAGAAATCAATATCAAAATGGATGGTAAAGGAAAATACACTCTCAATGGCTGGTTAAAAGCACGCGATCAAAACCAACAACATATAACCGAAGCACTACGGATTATCGGTAAAGCAGATAGTACTGGTAGATATTGGGTTTCTTACAATGGGAGTTATGGAAATCAAAGAGGGAGAAGGCGATAGGGTTTTATTATTTTCTCTCTCTTAGCTTTTTCGTTACTTCCATTTTTTCGTGCATTCTTCTTTAGGTTTTAGATTGTAATATATTTCTATTTCGCTGAAGCGAGTCCCTTTCGTGTTGCTTGTCCAAAAAGAAAGGGACGAAAGAAAAAAGATACGCCATGCCAGGATAACCACTCGAATGTTTGGCTAATGCAGGGGAAGAGTTTTTTTGCCTACTTTCTGGATGATACAAAAAAGTAGGTCGCAGTTGTGTTGCGAGAAAACAAATAATCGCGAAGCGAAAAAACCTATCACTCAATTCCTAATTTCTTAATCCGATACCGAAGCTGCCGAAAGGTGATACCAAGCAGTTTTGCCGCAGCTGTTTTATTGTAGCGAGTTTTTTCCAATGCCTGAGTGATCGCTTCACGTTGGGTGTTTTCAAGCGCGGGGTCAAGTGAAAATGATTCATCGATGCTAAGTGCTGGGTCGTCAATATTGATGTCTCTGGTAACTTCAGTTATTTCATCCAGTTCTGCAATAGAGTTTTCATCGGGCAAGCTTAAATCTTCAGCTGTTACTTTATCTTTTTCACATAAGGTCATTGCACGTTCGAGTATATTCTCTAGTTCACGGACGTTTCCAGGAAATGAATAATTCATTAATGCTTGCATTGCTTGTTGATCTAACTCAGGAATATCGACTCGCCATTCAGTTGCGATCAACTTCAGAAAATGATTAACTAATACAGGTATGTCTTCAGTACGTTCTCTTAAACTCGGTACTTTTAATTCTATTACGTTTATTCTATAAAACAGGTCCTGTCGAAACTGGTTTGCGGTGACGAGATTTGCCAAGTCCTTGTGTGTCGCACTTAGGATGCGAACATTTATTGGGATTTCATCGTTGCCACCAATTGGACGTATGGCTTTTTCCTGGATCGCGCGCAGCAATTTAACTTGCATCTGCAGAGGCAAGTCAGCGACTTCATCAAGAAATAATGTACCACCGTCAGCGGCCTGAAAAAGACCTTGCTTATCGTTCATTGCGCCTGTGAAGCTTCCTTTTTTATGTCCAAAAAACTCACTTTCCATTAATTCGTTCGGAATAGCACCACAGTTAACTGGAATAAAAGGTTTATCCATGCGTGGACCTTTATTATGTATCAGGCGCGCAACGAGTTCCTTACCTACACCTGATTCTCCGCTGATATAGACCGGCGCCTGGCTACGAGCAAGTTTTGCAATCTTACTTCGTGTGTCTTGCATGGCTTTTGAACCGCCAAGTAATTCAAGCTCATCACTAGAAGGTTCTTCGGCATTATGGTGCGGAAGTTTTAACGCGGTATCAATGAGGTGTCGTAGTGTTTTTAAATCAACAGGTTTTGAAATAAAATCAAAGGCGCCCGCTTTCAGTGCTTCAATTGCCGATTCCATATTTCCATGTGCCGTTATCATAGCAACCGGCAAATCAGGATAATCTGAATTAATGTGTTTAACTAGATCGATACCATTTCCATCTGGTAACTTCATATCGGTCAAACACAGATCGACATCATGTTCAGCTAACATACTTGTTGCTGTCGTTATGTTCTCTGCGCTAATTGTTTCCTTACCCATGCGCGATAGCGTAATTTCAAGCAACTCGCGAATATCGGGTTCGTCGTCGACGATGAGAATTAGTTGTGGTGTATTTGACATGATCAATCAATCTGACGTCTTGGGTCCTGAAATGTTATCCTGAAACAGCCCTTGCCGTCATTATCTTTAATATAGTTAAGGTGAGCCTGGTTACCTTCAGCTAGTTCACGTGACAAATATAGCCCCAGTCCAGTCCCTGTAGATTCTGTTGTAAAAAAAGGTTCAAAGATTTGTTCTCTAACTTCTTCAGATATACCCGGCCCTTTGTCATAAATATCCAGATAGGGTCTAGACTCACCTTCTGTTCTTCCCCCAGAAATAATGACACGGGGTAGATCTTCAACCTGTTTGCTATGATGAAGTGCATTTTGACAGAGGTTAACCAATATCTGGTTCAGGTGTCCTGTATCAAATCGTATCATCGTATTCGCCGGTTTGATATCGACTTCAAACAACTGACTATCTACCCTTTGACCAATGGTGTAGTCCTGGATGAATTGTTCTACGTAATCTTTTAAGTTAAATAATTCAACCTGTGAAGGGTTGCGCCGACTGACACTCATCACATTTTCAACAATCGTATTTAGTCGTTTCGAATGATCTGAAATAATTTGGGTAAGGCGTTCATCATTATTGTCTAAGTTTTCCGACTCGGCTAGTAATTGCCCGGCATGACTAATCGCTCCTAGGGGGTTACGAATTTCGTGAGCGATACTGGCACTGAGCCGACCAAGCGAGGCGAGTTGTAGTTGCTGAGCCTGTTGTGCCATTGCAGCCATGTCTTGAAGAAAGATAACAGCACCGGCATCGGGATCATCACCGATGCGCGAAAAGCGCGGAGAGATGTCAATAGGATTATTCTGCATTTGTATTGCTTCGGCAATACGCTCCGGATTCTTTACCCAGGCCTGCCATTGTTCAGCAAGTTCAGGTGCTAGCTTCTGGATATTGGCATTGTGATGTTGTTCATCAACATGGAGCATTTGTGCAGCGGATTCATTCAGGAGTCGAATATCGCCATGTTGATCCAGCACCATCACACCGGTCTGCATTCGTTGGATGATATGTTGGGTGAGTTGTGCCAGGTTGGCGAGGTCAATTCCTCGCCTTGTTGCCAGCGCTTCACTCTCTCTGACCCGCCGCGCAACATACATAAATAGAATCGCGGAAGCAAAGTATGTAGTGCCTAGCAAGCCAGCAAATGGATAGCTGTTACCTTTTGGGTAATCAAAGCTGATATAGAATTGCTCGAGCAGTATCGATAAGGTGGCGATCGCAGCCAGTCCTAATGCTTTGCGACCACCCAGGATGACACTGGAGGTTGCCAGCGTGACAACCAGTAATACACCTAAACCACTTTGAATACCTCCGCTGAAATGCATGAGCAAGGTCAGCATGATGATGTCTGTCAGAGCACTGATCCAGACTTTAAATTCAAAGGGGATAGTTGTTGTTTTAACGATTAACCAGATGCCCGTGCCAAAGGCGAGATAGAGCAGACTTAGACTAAAAAATATATCTGGGTTATAGCTACCCAGAGGCGTTATAAGATTGTCAGTGATGTATAGCAGACAAAATGATAAAGAGATGAATATGCGAAAGACGCCAAGTAACTGGAGCGGACGCCGCTGATCGTAACTTAAAGGTGGGGGAGTACTTGTCGGATTTTCAGATTTAAGAAAATAGGTTTCCATCGCAACTAAGCATTATCATCCATCTGCAAATGTGCCTTACTACAATAGTAGCGTCCTTTGTGTTCGATTGCCTCTTGCCGAGGGATGTGCACAGAGCATTTCTCGCATTTGACGACTTTCTCAACCTCTTTGGGCTTGCTCTTTTTTTGCGAGCCCCGCAGTTCTCTGTTTTTGATGTAACGCTTGTACAAAGCATAAATTAACCATGCAATAAACAGGATGGTGAGTAAACGAACGAATCCCATGTGATGTCAGTCCAGGGCATCTGCCAGTTAATGAAACAACCTGTACATTAGCACATGTGGAAAGTGGACAAAATGTTCTTGTTTGACCATCAAATTGAACGGGAATTTTTGCTTTCAAATGCGCTTTCCGACAAAATAGCCCGCCTTAGAGTGAGCAACAATTAACAATATCGGTAATAGAACAATATGAATATCCATGAATTTCAAGCCAAGGCACTTTTCCGCGAATACGGGATTCCTGTCCCTGATGGAGAAGTAGCCCGCACCGTAGATGGGATTGTGCGCATTGCTAAAGACCTGGGTGGCAGTCGCTGGGTGGTCAAGGCCCAGGTCCACGCCGGTGGTCGCGGTAAAGCAGGTGGTGTGCAGGTGGTGGATTCGCTTGAACAGGTTGAGCATGTTGCAGAGACCCTACTGGGTAGCCAACTGGTGACCGGGCAAAGTGGACCAGCCGGCCAGCCAGTGGATCAGCTATTGGTGGAGATGCCGACAGAAATCGATCGTGAGCTATATCTGGGTTTGCTGGTGGATCGCGCCCGTGAGCGAGTTGTGGTAATGGCTTCAGCCGCTGGCGGCATGGACATCGAGGAAGTTGCCCGCGAACATCCCGAAAAACTTTATACCTTATATATAGACCCTGTGGTTGGCCTCCAGGCCTACCAGTGTCGCCAGGTCATTTTTGCCCTGGGCCTGGCCGAACACGCCAAGGCCATGACCAATATT
>Ga0316207_10004113_pt1 | contig 12912 bp, 8 predicted proteins | sample 6weekpyrite_MG_FD_204943 | JGI IMG/M metagenome (GOLD analysis project Ga0316207, IMG submission 204943) | Microbial mat bacterial communities from mineral coupon in-situ incubated in ocean water Damariscotta River, Maine, United States -... | ecosystem: Environmental > Aquatic > Marine >... | reverse complement strand
TTAGTGATTTCTTGTATGCCGGCAATTTTCGTTGAGCCAAAATCGACAATCTTCAAAATTCCTTGATTGTTTATCATAATGTTGTCAGGCTTTAAATCCTGATGAACCATTTCCTGTCGCTGAAACGCGCGAATCCCCGTGATTATTTGTTTTAATAAATTTCTCACCAATTGAATTTCAGGCAGTGGATTATCTGTCATCCATTCACGTAATGTTTTTCCTTCGATATACTCAGTCGTATAGTATAAAAACTTTCGTTGTCGATTGGGGGGGATGATTCTTAGCACATGCGGGTTGGAGATTCTTCTTCCTGCCCATTCTTCGTTAAGAAAGCCTTCTATATAAGCGGGATCGTCTTCATAATTAACGGAGGGTGTTTTAATAACAACTTGCTCATTGGTATCGGTATCCAATGCAACATAAACTTGTGAGCGATTGCTCGCATGTATTTCACGTAATATTTTATATCCGTCGAGAATCATTCCTGTCTCCAATGGAGGAGGAAAGGGAAGTTCGGTTAATTGACGATAGAATTCTTCTTCACTTAAATCTGGTAAACTCTCAATGCGACAAACTTGGCAAGATACATTGTCATTACTTCCATTTCCCAACGCTTTCTTTATGATTTCTTTTGTTGCTCTTTCAGGGTTATCAAAATGTTGATTGATCAAGTCAATTAAATCTTGGGTTCGAACATACTCATGGACACCATCGGTTGACAGAAAGAAAATATCTTCGACTTGAACGTCAATGCTTTTATAATCAATTTCAACATTGATATCGGCTCCCATCGCGCGACTGAGAAAGGCCTTTTTGTCTCCCGCCCAGCGATGATGATCTCTGGTCAGTCGTTCAAATTCACCGTCTCTCAGACGATAAATACGCGAGTCTCCCACATGAAATAAATGTGCTGTGGTTGACTTTAAAATGAGTGCGCTCAATGTGGTGAGCATGCCGTTTTTTGTATGGTGTTGGTTCTGGCTCTGCCCGTAAAGCCACCGGTTAATAGCGCCTAACACTTTTTGGCAAGACGTTCTCACCGTCCAGGCTTCAGAAGTACTGTAGTAGTCTGTGACCAAGCCACGGATGCATGCTTCGCTTGCCTCTTTACCCGCCAAACTACTACTCACCCCATCGGCAATAGCAACCACGATACCTTTTGACGTTAGTGTTGGCTCATCTGGAACACGAATAGCGCATGAATCTTCATTTGCATCCTTAATTCCTTTTTCGCTGTATTGACCTGCGATGACGGATAATTTCTTTGGCATGTCGTAATTTTTCGTTAAAGTATTTGGCTTAGCTTAAACAAAAAGACGGTGTTAGGAAACACCGTCTTTTTTAACTACTATATTGATTATGATTGTTTTTTACTTTACATCAATCATTTGCACTGTGCCATCGGGAAGCGTTTCTGCTATTTGTCCTTTTGGTTCTTCCAGGAAAAACAGAATTAAGGTAAATACAATACCAGAGACGATTCCGATGAACATAAAGAACTGGTCATAATCAACGAGGGAGTTGACCGTAAGGAACGTCACCGCACCGACGTTACCGAAAGCACCTACCATTCCAGCGATCTGTCCGGTCATGCGACGTTGAACGAGTGGCACCATCGCATAAACGGCTCCTGAACCTGCTTTAGAGAAAATACCTGCAATAATGGTAATGCCAACTACCAGTGGAACAGACCATTCCTGATTGACAAACCCTAGCAACACAAAGCTGACGGTGATCCCGGCAAAAACAATGATTAAGGTTAGCTTCCTTCCCATAATGTCACTGATCCAACCACCGGCAGGTCTCGCAAATAAATTAATAAATGGGTAAATACCCGCTAAAAGCGCTGCTGTCACTTTGGGGATGTCGAACCAAGTCACGTAGAACATGGCGAGCACCGAAACGACGGCCAGTTCTGTTCCAAATGTGACTAAATAAGCCCAATCCAGAATGGCTACTTGCTTAAATTTGTAACGATGTAATGCTGGAACGGGTTTCTTAAGTACATGACTGTTGACGGTCCATATTTTCCATACTTGTATCAAGTAAATGGCGAGTAGTGCAAAATAAATAACATAGCTAGTCGATTCGCCAATTAAGCCCATTTGGGCTGGCGATAATTTCCAGGTGAGCACACCCAGTGCAAGAAATAGAGGGACATTCATCAGAATGTATAATGCTAAATCTCCGCCACTGGTCACTTCCATCGCTCCCATTTTTTTAGGCTTAAAGTAAGTAGAGCCCTTGGGTGTATCAGTGACAGAAAAGTAATAGATAACGCCATAGGCAATTGCCGCGACACTGGCGACGGTGAGTGCGATTCTCCAGCCATCGCCATCACCAATGCTGGCAGCAATAAAAGGAAGAGTCATGGCTGCGCCGGCCGAACCAAAGTTGCCCCATCCGCCGTAGATGCCTTGAGCGAGCCCTGTTTGTTTTGCGGGAAACCATTCGCCAATCATTCGAATGCCCACTACGAAACCAGCGCCGATAAATCCGGATAGAAAACGCAGTAGTGCAAGTTTTTCATAGCTATCCGCCCAGGCAAAGCCAATACTTATCAGCCCGCCGGTAACCAAGATGCCGGTATACATGATTCGGGGGCCAAATTTGTCCACGAGCATTCCAACAACGATCCTAGCGGGAATTGTCATTGCGACATTTAATATAAGAAGTACTTTGGCCTGTTGGTCGGTTAGGTCGAGTGCTTCTTTGATAAAGGGCATCATTGGGCCTAGCCCAAGCCAGACCACAAATGTCATAAAGAAGGCAAACCACGTGTAATGGAGGACCCTAATGTTTGGCTGGCTAAATTTAAGAACGTTTAATTTTTCAGACACTTTACTCGTAACCTTTGGCTAAAATTGAATACATTTCGCAAAAGCACTTTTGATGCCAATGGTTAAATGAGTCGTAACATGTTGAATATTAACTAAAATAAATATTATCACACAATTTTTAAGCTGGTTTTTATGGTCAGATTTGGTGCAATGGGTAGGAGAATGTGCTTTACAATGATTAACTGCTATAAATTAGTGGAGCGCTTTTATGGCTTGATTTTGCACAGTTTAAAATCTGAAAGCTTAGGTAAGGGCACTCTCTTAAAACATTGCACCATATCGGTGCGTTAGATACTGTTTTTCTCATATATTTACGAAATAATACATCACCCCTGCGGCTTGATATAAATTAAATACCCTTTAAATACAACATGATAGACAGTATTTTAAGTGTGTTTCTCCAAATTGGTAGGATTACTGCAGGAATGCTCAAAATATCTAAAATTGTGAGGTTAGTATGAAAGAAAAACTGGTTCTAATAGGCAATGGAATGGCGGGTATGCGCACCATTGAAGAATTGCTCAAGTTAGATGATGAGATGTATGACATCACTGTATTTGGCGCCGAACCCTATGGAAATTACAACCGGATTTTACTCTCTCCTGTGCTAGCCGGAGAAAAGACAATCGAAGACATTATGCTGAATGATGTGGAATGGTATAAAGAGAACGATATTACCCTTCATACCAATAAAACGATTGTGAATGTTGATCGTAAAAAACAAATCGTCATTGCTGACGATGGTTCTGAAGAACCTTATGATCGCTTATTACTGGCGACTGGCTCCAACCCATTTGTTATTCCGGTGCCAGGTCATGACCTCCCTGGCGTGATTTCCTTTCGTGATATTCACGATGTTGACCTTATGCTTGAAGCATCCAAAAAACACAAACATGCCGTCGTCATTGGTGGTGGATTGCTAGGTTTAGAAGCTGCAAACGGCCTGATGTTGCAAGGAATGAATGTGACAGTGGTGCACCTCGGTGATGTCCTAATGGAACGCCAGATGGATGCGGTCGCAGGTAGCATGTTAAAGAAATCGCTTGAAGAACGTGGTTTACACTTTTTGATGGAGCACGCGACAGAATCAATTGTCGGTGACGATTGTGTTAAAGGCGTTAAATTTAGTAACGGTGTTGAGATAGCAGCTGACCTTGTTGTTATGGCAGTTGGTATAAAACCTAATGTTGAATTGGCTGAAAGAATTGGTTTGCACTGTGAGCGTGGGGTGGTAGTTAACGATACTTTGCAAACATACGACCCAAAAATTTATTCAGTAGGTGAATGTGTACAGCACCGAGGCGAAGCTTACGGTTTGGTTGCTCCTTTGTTCGAGCAGGCAAAAGTTGCTGCCAATCATCTTGTTAAAATGGGTATTGGAATATATGAAGGTTCTGTCACGTCAACAAAATTAAAAGTGACAGGTATCGATTTGTTTTCTGCCGGTGATTTCATTGGTGATGATAGTACTGAAGACATTGTCATGCAGGATGCCCAGCGAGGTGTTTATAAAAAAGTTGTTATCAAAGATAATAAAATTCATGGCGCAGTCATGTTTGGAGATACCGTCGATGGTGCGTGGTATTTTCAACTCTTGCGGGATCAAACAGATGTTAGTGATTTCCGCGATAGCTTAATGTTGGGTCAAGCACATTTAGGTGATTCGGGACATGGCGGTCATAGCGCTGCAGAAGCGATGACTGATGATATGGAAGTGTGTGGTTGTAACGGTGTGACTAAAGGGTGTATCACCAAGGAAATTACGGCAAAAGGTTTATTCACTCTTGATGATGTTCGTTCACATACAAAAGCATCGGCTTCCTGTGGATCATGTACTGGTCTAGTTGAGCAGATTATTGCGTTTACTTTAGGTGGTGATTACTCCGCATCAGAGCAAGTGAAACCCATGTGTAAATGTACCGACCTTACGCATGAACAAGCACAAAAAGCCGTTAAAACACAAAAGCTCACCAGCGCCTTAGGTGCAATGAAAGCATTAGATTGGCGCACAGAAGATGGCTGCCATGTTTGTCGTCCGGCGTTAAATTATTACGCGCTTGTTAACTGGCCAGCAGAAGCGTTCGATGATCCACGCTCACGTTATATAAATGAACGTGCTCATGCAAATATTCAAAAAGATGGAACCTATTCTGTCGTACCACGAATCTGGGGGGGCATTACCAACCCCAAGGAACTCCGCGCAATTGCTGATATTGCTGACAAATATGATGTGCCAACGGTGAAAATGACCGGTGGACAGCGGATTGATTTGCTCGGCGTGAAAAAAGATGACTTACCCAAAATGTGGAAAGATTTAAATGGTGCCGGAATGGTGTCAGGTCATGCGTATGGTAAATCATTAAGAACGGTAAAAACCTGTGTCGGTAAAGAGTGGTGTAGATTTGGAACACAAAATTCCACAGCAATGGGTATTCAGCTTGAAAAATTAACATGGGGCTCCTGGATGCCACATAAATTTAAAATTGCGGTGTCTGGTTGTCCTAGAAACTGTGCTGAAGCAACCATCAAAGATTTTGGTGTTGTTGCTGTAGACTCGGGTTGGGAGTTACATGTTGGCGGAAACGGTGGAATCAAAGTTCGTGCAACAGATTTATTATGTAAAGTAAATACCGAAGAAGAAGTTGTTGAGTATTGTCAGGCGTTTATTCAACTTTATCGAGAAGAGGCTTATTACCTTGATCGAACCGCACCATGGATTGAACGTGTTGGTTTGAGCTATGTTAAAGATAGAATCGTTGAAAATGATAGTTTGAGAAAAGAATTGTCCGATCGATTTGTTGAATCACAGAAATATTCTCAAACCGATCCTTGGGCAGAACGTGCTTCTGGTGCAGTAGAAAAGAATGAATTTATCCCTTTAAAGAAAATAGGTTAATAAAAATGGCGGATTGGATAGAAATAGGTGTAGTTAATGATATTCCGAAATTAGGTTCACGTGTGGTTGAAGGACCAGACGGCGATATCGCTATTTTTCGAAATTCTAAAGATGAGATTTTTGCGTTAAAAGATGAGTGTCCGCATATGCAAGGTCCACTCTCGCAAGGTATTGTTCATGATAAAACTGTCACTTGTCCATTGCATAATTGGAAAATAGAACTGGACACCGGGACTGCGAAAGCGCCGGATGAGGGTTGCACCGGAAAATACGCCATAAAAGTGGAATCGGATAAAATATTTATATCGTTATAATGAGAAAGGAATAATAACAGCTGGGCTTTTGTTTCAATAAACAAAGGCCTTTGTTGTTTTTATAAAAACGGATTTCCATGATGAAGAAAAGGTTTAACGCGTAAAACGTTAGGGAGACACAAATGTTATTTGGTCGAAACAAAAAGAATCCCATAAAATTACCCGCAGTTGCTCAAAATGTAGAAAAGTGGGTGTATACAACATGTGGATATTGCTCAACTGGCTGTTCCATAGAAGTTGGAGTTGATAGCGAAGGACGAGGTGTGACGTCCAGAGGTGTTGGTGGTGCAGATGTTAACCGCGGGAAACTCTGTCTCAAAGGCATTATGGAACATGAGTTATTTAATTCAGCCAATCGAGGTAAACGCCCGTTAATGCGAGACAATCGCATTGATGAATATGAGCCGGCTAGTTGGGATGAAGCATTTGATAAAACAGCCAGCGAAATCAAGCGCATTCAAGAAAAATATGGTCGAGATAGTTTTGCCATCGTTTCAACGGGACAAATTTTAACAGAAGAATTTTATACCTTAGGCAAATTGTCGCGCGGTGTTATTGGCACAAACAATTATGATGGCAATACGACACTTTGTATGGCATCTGCTGTATCAGGATACAAACGATCGTTTGGTTCAGATGGCCCTCCGGGTTGTTACGACGATTTTGATCATACGGACTGCATGATAGCTTTTGGTTCAAACCTGCCGGAACAGCATCCGGTGATTTATTATCGATTAAAAGAAGCCAGAGAAAAAAGAAATTTTCCCCTGATCGTTGTTGATCCACGTGTGACAATGCTCGCACAAATGGCAGATATGCATTTGCCTATCACACCAGGCACGGATGTTGTGCTACTCAATTCTTTAGCTCATGTAATATTAGCTGAGGGTCTTGAGGATGCAGAATATATCAAAGCACATTGCTCAGGTTTTGAAGATTATTCTGCGGTGGTAAAAGAATATGATCCCGTTTCCGCTTCAAAAATTTGTGGCATTGATGAAGATACGATTCGAAACGTCGCTCGCTTATATGCGAAATCGAATGCTGCTATGTCTATTTGGACGATGGGTATCAATCAAAGCACCCATGGGTCAGACGGTGTTACTGGCATTAACAGCTTAAACCTGATTACTGGGAATATTGGAAAACCCGGCGGCACAAGCTTATCTATTACTGGGCAATGTAATGCGATGGGTACACGTGAATGGTCTTCGTGTTCGGGCCTTCCCGGTTATCGTGCACTGGAAAAAGAAAAAGACCGAGAAGATGTTGCAAAATTTTGGGGTATCGATCCAGAGTTTTTTCCCAAGAAACGCGGACTTTTTCAAACTGATATTTTTCCTGCGATTGAAACCGGTCAAATCAAAGGGCTTTGGGTAATTGGTACGAACCCAATGACTTCAATGCCAAACACCGCACGTATTCGAAAGACATTAGAGCGGTTAGAATTTTTGGCTGTCCAAGATCCTTATGCAGATGTCGAAACCACAGAATACGGTCATGTGTATTTTCCCGCTGGTCTATGGGCGGAAAAAGAGGGTGTCATGACGAACACAGAACGTCGCGTTAATCTAATCAAGAATGTGATGAAACCACATGGTGATTCCAAACCTGATTTGTGGATTTTCAACCAAATGGCGAAACGCTTCGAGCAAGGCAAAAAAATCAAATTTCCTGAAAAGGCCAGTGATGTATTTGATGAAATGCGTGAACTATCCAAAGGGCGATTCCTTGATATTTCAGGTATGTCACATGAGAAAATTGAGGAGTCGCGGGGTCTTCAATGGCCAATGTCTGAAAAGGCTGAAAGTGGCGCACGTCGGTTATATGAAGATGGAAAATTCCAATACCCCGACGGTAAAGCGAAACTTATCCCACTTCCTTTTATTGACAATAATGAACGCCCTGATGATTTATATCCTTTTTGGTTGAACAGTGGTCGTGTCGTCGAGCATTTTCATACAAGAACTCGCACAGGAAAAATTGGTAATCTCAATAAATTTAGCCCAACTCCCTATATGGAAATGAACCCTGATGCTGCAAAAGAATTAGGTGTCGAGCATATGAGCTATGCTCGAGTCGTGTCGCGTCGAGGTGATGCGGTTGTTTTAGTTCAAACAACACAACGTGTACCAAAAAATATGGTGTTTATCCCATTCCATTTTCACGAATGTGTGAACCGTGTTTCATTGGGTTTACTTGATCCTCACTCCCGGCAGCCTGCATTTAAACAATCGGCCGTTCGAATTGAACGTGTGGAAGAACAAGAGGCTGCGGCAGTCATAAACAACGCAGCACGAGCATATTAGGTAGGAAGACTATGTTTAAAGTAAGAAAAGACGAGCCAGATTACGCTTTCATCCCCGATGTTGAAGTGCCCGAACAAAATCAGTGGGGTAAGGACATTTTAACCACTGACGAGAACAGTGAATTGGTGGGTAAAAGTCTCAACATTAATGATGATGATTCGATTGGTGATAATCCTAATCGATACAAGCAACACGGGTTTCACTTTAGTGCTGACCATTGTATTGGCTGTCACGCTTGTGAGTCTGCTTGTAGTGAAAAAAATGATTTGCCGCCACATATTAGTTATCGGTCTGTTGGTTACCTTGAAGGGGGAAGTTATCCCGCATTTAAACGTTTAAATATATCCATGGCCTGTAACCATTGTGATGACCCGGTTTGCTTGAAAGGCTGTCCCACAAGGGCATACACAAAGTTTGCTGAATATGGCGCGGTGTTACAGGATCCTGATATTTGTTTTGGCTGTGGTTACTGCACTTGGGTATGTCCTTATAATGCACCTCAACTCGATTTGGAAAAGGGCCAGGTATCCAAATGTAATATGTGTGTCGATCGTTTGGAGGTAGGATTGAAACCCGCATGCGCGGCGGCATGTTTAGGTGGTGCGTTAGACTTTGGTATTATAGAGTCAACCCCTGAATATCGTGAACAGGCTAAAACTAAAATTCCTGGATTCCCCGATCCAACTATTACAAACCCTAATATTCGATTCCAACAAACGAAAACATTACCCAAAGATATGAAAAGAACGGACACTATGCCGTTGCATTATCAAATTGATACCCAAGGTAAAGGTGAGTACAAGCCGAAAACACGTGACGATATTAAAAAACAAAAAGAGTGGAGTTTGAACAAACTGCGTTCCCGTGAAGATCCATTGGTTGTTTTTACATTAATTACACAAGCGGTTATTGGCGCGTTTTTATTATTGTTCTTAGGCCCCGCTTTATTTGGCATGAATTTGCTATCGGTGGAAAGCAGCCCGATAACGCGAGGTGTATTATTATTTAACATGATTGGCATGATGGTATATGGATTGTATACCTCGACCATGCATTTAGGTAAGCCGCATCGGTTTTATCGCGCATTCAATAATCTAAAGTACTCACCAGTGAGTAGAGAAGTTGCGTCAGTCGCCGTGTTTTTTAATGCATTGTTGGCGTTTGCGGTACTTGATACTTTGCCAGGTATTTTGAGTTGGCTTTTGCCTGAGGCATTTGTCGGAGGACTAGCAACATTCTTTGGTTTTATTGCGGTTGTTATGGGGCCAGTTGCCATTTATGCCATGCATAAAATTTATCGAATCAAAGCACGACCTTTTTGGAATCATTGGCAGGTGCTGACCTCGTTTTATGGCAGCATGTTTACCTTAGGTGCTTTACTCGTGGGCGTTTTCTTTGCTGTGAGTGTGTTCTTTACCAGCGAACTTAGTGGCAATGTGTTTGCGGCCTTAAGTATCATAATGTTTTTCGGATTGGTTATAGAAGCGGTTGGTTTAGCTAAACACAAAGTTGATATGGAAAAACAAGGTGGGGAAGGTGATGCCGCCATGCAAGTTCAGAAGACAACGTTTGGAAAAACTTACCGCGCAAGAAACTTGGGACTGATTGCTGGCGCGGTGTTAACAATTGCCTTGGCAATGACCAGTGCGACATCAGGATTGAGTTTAATGACCTGGTTGCTCGCAACGATCGTAATTCTCTCGACAGCGATAATTGGAAGAGCCATGTTTTATGTGTTGGTGATTCCAACAACCATGCCTGGTGCTTTTTTCTGGAAGAATCACGGTTTTGAGGAACATGCGCGTGAAGCGGGATTGGCCAATATGCCTCAAGCTGGTGTACTGCCTAAAAATGATTATCATCACGAAGCAGTAGAACGAGCCAAACGTGAAATAAAAGAAGAAATATCAACGATAAAAGAACTCGGATTTAAAAAAGCCGTTATTGATCGTTTTAAAGCCAAATATATCGTTGAATAAGGTTTTTTGACCCTTTAATAAGAGCCGCAGCCTAAGTCTGCGGTTTTTTTGTCTGTCAAATTGTTTAAATGAGGTCATCACTTAGCTGACACACAAACTGCTTCATAGTATTATTAAGCGGATAAAACAAAAATATTAGCTAAAAAATAACCGGATGAATTGATGCAAAAGTATGTTTTTCTTGTTGTAGTGGCCGTCGTAGTCTTTGTTGTGGCAACCCAAATGCGATTAGCGCGTGAGCATGTTCCCACAAAATCTGAAATCGTCATTGAATTGTTAGAAGACTACGCATTTATGCGTCCCAAATATGTGGATGTTTTGTTTAAAGAAGAACATACGGATAAGGAACGACGTGAAAATATATTAATCATGGTATTAAAAACAAATGATCCTTATCAACCCAAGGCGCAGCTTGTGCCGGATCAAGCGTCACGTGCACTGGAAATTATGCAAAAAGATTTACCGGATTATGATTTTGGCGAACCGGTTTCAGATAAAGCCGAATATTATCGAATGCTTTCAGCGGACAGCGAATGGACGGTGAGTCTATTGGAGACGTCTAAAGGAAAGTTTTCTCGCTGGAAGCGGGTGACTGACATGTTTAGTATCAAGAGTAACGAATAAATTAGGTAAATCAACCTATTGGCACACTTTGGATAATGAGTGTGCAATTTGATTAAGTGCTCCCTCACCGAGTTTGTTCCCGAAACTTTCTACCATCGCCTGCTTATGAACAGGCCACATCGATTTAATTAATTGTTGGCCATCTTTGGTGATCTTAACGCGATTTCCTCGTTCATCTTCGTCACATGAAAAGCGTTGAAGTAATTTCTACTTTTCCAGTCGATCGATAAGTCGTGAAAGATTATGTTTGTTAAGCAAAACCTTCTCACCAATTTCAAATTGGCATAATCCGTCCAGTTTCACTCGATTAAGCTCAATTAGTACATCGTAACAATCCAACGAGGGTAAACCATGTGCATTTAGTGGGTGTTCTATCTGTTGTAGTGTTATTCGGTTTGCTCGATGTAGTTGTCTTTGCAACTATGTCTGGCTAAACAAGGAGAGTGAAATGAATAGACAATAAGTCGTGATGGAATTAAGCAAAGAATAGTTAATCAAGAGCTAATGGTGATTATTAAGGCGCTACCGCAGCGAAATTTTGACAAAGAGTATCTTCATGGTGCTATCAATATTGATCATAAAGAAATCAAATCAAAAGCCTCTAATGTAGTATCCAATAAAAATACATTTATAGTTGTTTATTGTTTGAACACTGGGTGTAATAACTCCAAAATCGCGAGTGATTCGCGTATGTTGGGGGGAAGCAAGACTGTATTGAGGCTGGGTTTTCGATAGAAGGTAGATGTACTGATCAGGAAAAATCCTTTCCTGTCTAATAGAAGAGATAAAATTTGTCCTTAGTATTTTCAAGAGGGAAAGTTTTATCTTTAATTTAACATATGAGAGTCATTGGGTGTAATGTGGTTCACAGTTTGATATAAAGAACGGCGGTAGATTAGAGGATATTCCACAGTATTTGAATATTCCAGCGATTAAATAAACGGATAAAAAGCAGGATAAACTGCGTAATGTATTTTGCTTTTTCAGTCAATCTGGTGACGAAGGCAAAAATTCAAGATTTCAAATAATTATCGAATGATAAATGGGACACCGTGTATGTGGATTTGTGCTGTGCAAAAAATCGTAATTATTTGGGTGTTATGCTTAATTAATATCACACAGGTAAATGCTATGGGACTATTTGATTTTTTAAAAATAAATGTATTCACAGAAACCGAAGGTATTTTAACCCAAGCAGGTAAGCCTTTGAGTGAAGTTGAGATTAGACTGGATGTGCGAGTGGTATTCAATGATGAACAGTTTCACGTGAACACCAAGACCAATTCCGAGGGAAAGTTCAAGTTTGCGGAAATTAAAGCAAACTCGATTAACACAATTTTGCCTTCAGCAAAAATGGTTAACCAAAAGATTGTTGCTACCTATCAAGAGAAAGAGTATGTGTTATGGGACATGGTTAAAAATAATTACGAAAAAAATGGTGAATTAAATGATTTGTCAGAATCAAATAATGCTTTAATTCCTATGGTTCTCAACTGTGATCTAGATAATGAATTAAAAACACGCCGAGCAGGGACACATGAGCATGTTGCCTTGTCGGGAATTTGCCGTTTAGACAACGAAAAATAAAAAATAAGTCGGAGATTGAGTTATGCCTGTTCTATTACCTAAAGACGCTGTGGATGCCGCAATTGGTTCGTATGCGATTGAAGGCCCAGGGAGCGATGCCGAACAAAAATTTTCTATCTATGAAAATTTAACGGATAATTTTTCTTTTTCCAAAGGTGGTCGTTTTGAAAGTACGACGGGTGCGTTTTTACTTAAATCAAAATCGGGTTTTGGTGTTATAGCGAAAGGCAAAGGCAAACATGCAGGGGAAGCATTGGTTGCCATACGTGGAACGGCAACACTAAAAGATTGGCTAACCGATGGTAATACCGGCATTCAAATGTCTCGAACGGGTAAAGTTGTCCACGCAGGATTTAATCGTGT
>Ga0316207_10004111_pt1 | contig 12915 bp, 13 predicted proteins | sample 6weekpyrite_MG_FD_204943 | JGI IMG/M metagenome (GOLD analysis project Ga0316207, IMG submission 204943) | Microbial mat bacterial communities from mineral coupon in-situ incubated in ocean water Damariscotta River, Maine, United States -... | ecosystem: Environmental > Aquatic > Marine >... | reverse complement strand
CTTCTTCAACCTTGCCGCCGCCACTGCGCAAACCCGCCGTATCCATAAGCCTCACAGGAAACCCTCCCAGATCCAGCGAGACCTCAACCACATCTCTTGTCGTGCCCGCTTCTTCGGAAACAATAACAACATCAGACTGTGCGAGCGCGTTTAACAAAGTGGATTTACCAACATTTGGTTCTCCCAAAATGACAATTCTATACCCCTCTCGCAACGCTTCACCGCGACGGCCATCCACAAGATATTGTGTTATATTGTCACGTAATATCAATATGTCGGGCAATACGGCACCAGCTACGCCTTCCGGCAGGTCTTCATCCGGAAAATCAATATCTGCCTCGAGGTGTGCCAAATGCCGAACAAGCGCTGCCCGCCAACCCTCATAAATTTCTTTCAGGCCACCATCCAGTTGCGCCAACGCCTGTTCCCTCTGCGCCGCTGTTTGCGCGTGAATAAGGTCGTTGAGCCCTTCGGCTTCGGTAAGGTCAAGCTTCCCGTTTTCAAAAGCGCGCTTCGAAAACTCTCCTGCCTCTGCTGGCCGCAACCCATCCATAGATGCCAAAGCATCCACAACACCTGTAATAACCGACCTACCACCATGCAGATGCAGCTCAACAATATGCTCTCCAGTAAAACTGGCTGGCGCTTTAAAAACAAACACCAAAGCTTTATCGAGCCGCGCACCAGACTCCGGATCAACCAGTTCGCGCAGCACGGCTTTACGTGCTTCCGGTCGGGGTTTTCCAGTGAGCTGTTCAAGTGCTGCGAACGACGACACACCCGAAATACGCACCACCGCAACACCGGATGTGCCAGCACCGCTCGCCAGCGCAAAAATTGTATCCGTGATCTCTGTCATAACTTCCATACATTTAGCCCTTGCCGCGCAGCCCATAGCACACTAGCAAGGAAACTGTCTTTGCCCCTGTTTACTAAGAGCTCGCCCATGTCGCAACTATCGATGCATACACCGATCATTGATATCACCATCACCGAACTTGATGGACATATCATAGCGCTTGATTGGGGTTGGTCCCCTTTTCAGGAAAAGTCGCCACTTCTATTGGAAGCCAAGCGACAGCTTGATCTGTATTTTGATGGGACCCTAACCAAATTTGATTTGCCAATTTCACCAATGGGAACTCGTCACCAGGAAAAAGTTTGGCAAGCAATGATGGAAATCCCTTACGGTGAAACCACATCATACGGTGCAATGGCCAAAAAAATTGGTTCAGCATCACAAGCCGTCGGCACAGCATGCGGTAGAAACCCAATCCCCATATTGGTACCGTGCCACAGAGTGATGGCAGCTGGCGGAAAAATGGGTGGCTATTCCGGTGATGGTGGCCTTTATACCAAACGCGCACTGCTTGTGCTTGAAGGTGCGCTAAGCGTTGAAGAAGGTATTGCACTTGAACAGTCAGGCGCGCTTGACTGAGCAAAACCAAAAAAGGCCCGCATGTCTTATGATCATGTAGACCGAAGAGCCTCCGAGCTAGCTAAAAGAGGCCTGTCTTCAAAAACCTTTTCAACCACATGTTTATGAATTTCTCCTATGTCCAGCATATAGGAGAACGAGAATTGCCCTGTAGCAAGGTTAAGGACGTTCTCTTCTTTTATTGTTCTAAGAAAAATATTTGTTCCGTCTGTTACGAAGTACTTGGCAACGCCATAACCACCGGCATTAATTCCACTAAAAAGAAATTGTGCAGATTTTAGTTCTTGCGACTTCTCAACAGCTTTCTTTATTTTAGCCACAGAGATTCCTTTTGAAAGTATCTCTTTATAAACTTTTGCCAAAATCAACTGCTTCAAATCAAATAGCCGACGCCTTCCTTTTCTATATGGATATTTCTTAAGTGGCTTCAACAAGCCTGATCGCACAAGATAATCCACCATTGATGGCGTATTATATCCAGCATAATTTGCTATATCTTTTATTGTAAAATAAGGCGAATTTTTCATACTTACCTTAAAAGCTATTCATTATAATTTATTAAAAATAAGTACTTATGTCAATTTTCAGTAATCTATAGCAGATAGTCTCTGTTCTATACTTACACCCACAATATATTGTGTTAGCTTCGGTTCGTGATTTCTTGGAATCATAAAAAAAGCGCTACTCACGACCTTCGAAATCAATGAGTAGCGCCCAATTTTGGACAAACCTCCTTAGGAGATATGACATGACTATTCTATCCACTACAGGTCAAAGAAGCAACTTTGATCAACTCACAATATCTAATGTTTGGCAAAAAGGTAGGGTAATACCATCTCGAAACCCGAACGAATATAGGCTGGACATGTGTGGAAAAACTATCCGGTATTCAGCATATGGACACGAAAATAGCTACGGGTGGGAAATAGATCATATTCACCCAAAAGCTCTTGGTGGCTCTGATAATCTCAGTAATTTGCAGCCTCTCTATTGGAGAAACAATAGAGCAAAGAGTGACACTTACCCTTGGCACTGCCAAAACGGATATTGTGATGCATAAATAGAAAAGGGCCAAAGAACTTTCTTTGGCCCTTTTCTTTCCAAAGCCTCTAACAGATCAGTTGTTCATTTGATCAAAAAAGTCATCGTTGTTCTTCGAATCTTTAAGCTTGGAGAGTAAGAACTCCATCGCGTCAACGGTACCCATTGGCGTAAGTATACGGCGCAACACCCACATCTTGGAAAGCGTCGCTGGGTCCACAAGAAGTTCTTCTTTCCGAGTTCCGGACTTGAGAATATCAATCGCCGGGAAGACGCGCTTGTCCGCGACCTTACGGTCAAGAATAACTTCGCTGTTACCCGTACCTTTGAATTCTTCGAAGATTACTTCATCCATGCGACTACCTGTCTCAATCAGTGCCGTTGCAATGATAGAAAGTGAACCACCATCTTCGATATTGCGCGCCGCGCCAAAGAACCGTTTTGGACGCTGCAGGGCGTTAGCATCCACACCGCCAGTTAACACCTTACCACTTGAGGGCACCACCGTGTTATAAGCACGCGCCAGCCTTGTGATACTATCAAGCAAGATAACAACGTCTTTGCCGTGTTCAACAAGCCGTTTGGCTTTTTCGATCACCATTTCAGAAACCTGAACGTGCCGTGATGCGGGTTCATCAAAGGTAGAGGAAACCACTTCACCATCCACACTACGTTGCATGTCGGTTACTTCTTCAGGGCGCTCATCGATCAACAGTACAATCACAAAACACTCTGGATGGTTTCTGGTGATGCTTTTGGCAATATTCTGCAAAAGCACAGTTTTACCTGTGCGCGGCGGTGCGACAATAAGGGCACGCTGGCCTTTACCAATCGGTGCTACCAAATCAATCACGCGCGGGGATTTATCTTTTACCGTTGGATCATCCGGATCGAGCTTCAGTTTTTCGTCCGGGTACAAAGGCGTCAGATTATCAAAGTGCACTTTGTGGCGCACTTTTTCCGGCTCATCGAAATTTATCTGGCCAACTTTCAGCAGGGCAAAATAACGCTCACCATCTTTAGGTGCGCGAATTTCACCATCAACCGTATCCCCGGTTTTCAAACCAAAACGCCGTATCTGCGATGGGCTCACATAAATATCATCCGGGCCTGGCAAGTAATTTGACTCTGGGCTTCTTAGAAAACCAAAACCATCGGACAGGGTTTCAATAACACCCTTGCCCATTATTTTTACATCGTCTTCGGCGAGCTGCTGCAGAATGGCAAACATCATATCCTGCTTGCGCATACTGTTTGCGTTTTCGACACCAACTTCTTCGGCAAAAGCCAAAAGGTCTGCTGGGGATTTATCTTTTAATTCTTGTAAATGCATGGGAGCACCCATTTTCTGATTGATACTTATTCCGGTACTATTGAATTTTTCGATTTTGATAATCGATGTGCGGGTTCAATTTGGAATATAAAAGGCTGGTTTTGTTACGTGAATTCTCAGGTGACTTTCATCTGTAACGATTTGATGATGCGGGGGCATAGTCTAGAAATGACGCGTGCGCAAGAGGTGCGAACGAATAAAGGGTATCACGCTATCGCTAACTGTCAAGATTTTTGGCTAAATCTTGGTTTCTTTTCACTCCTACTGCGGCATTTAAAATGGCCGCACTATTACCAATATTACAACGATGATGATGAAAAATGCAGGAACCTCATTAACCCGCCGATAGAATTTTTCAGATTTTTTTCGCTCACCATTCGCAAAGTTCTTGCGCCAGCGCGAAAGCATACCGTGAAAACCAGACAATAGAAAAACCAGCAATAGTTTTGCATGCAGCCACCCCCCCGCATCAAAACCAATATTGAATACCAACAATATACCCATTAGCCAGGCGATAATCATCGCCGGGTTAATTATGATACGCATCAGCTTCAGTTCGCGCTCTACCCATTTTGCATCTTCATCACTACCAACAGGATACTGCGAATGATAAGCAAAATAACGCGGCAGCATAAACATGCCCGCCATCCAGAAAATCACAAAAATTATATGAAAGGCTTTCACCCACAGATAGGAACTGCCTAAAAACCCTTCCATGATATTCTCCCTCGTACAATGTTTTGTTGTTTTAAATCCTACCGCCGGAAATTTTTTATCGTGTCCGCCAAAAGAGCGACATTCTCTGGTGGGGTTTCAGGAACAAAGCCGTGTCCCAAATTAAATATATGTGCACCGCCTTTTAAAGCCTCAAGAATGCGAATAGCTTCATCTACCATAGACCTACCACCAGCGACCACCAGATGAGGGTCCATGTTACCTTGTAGACAGACCTTATCTTGCAGCGTATCTGCTGCCCATCCCAGCGGTACACCTGTATCAAGGGATACTGCGGTTACACCAGTTTCTACAACATAGCGTTCTATCATCACGCCCGAAAGCCTTGGGAAACCAATGATGGGTACCTCCGCATGACGCGCCCGCACTTTTTCTACAATCGCTCTCGTGGGTTCTATCACCCAGGCCTTAAACATGGGTTCCGGCAGCGCTGCGGACCAACTATCAAAAATCTGAACCACGTCTGCACCAGCTTCAATCTGTGCACATAAATATTCGGTGGTGGCCTCCACCAGCATGTCCAAAATTTTACCAAAAAGTACTGGGTTGCCATATCCCAATTGGCGAGCGGCGGCGTGATCTTTACTGCCTTCTCCTGCGATCATATAGGTGGCCACTGTCCAGGGCGCCCCAGCAAAACCAATCATTGTCACATCGTCAGGCAACTCTTTGCGAAGGCGGCGAACAGTTTCATAAATATTGCCGACTTTTTCGTGAAACCCGGTGAGCGATAATTCGGCGAAAGCCGTTTCATCTTTTACTGGCTCCAGCTTTGGACCAAACCCTTGTTCGAACCAAACCTTCTGACCCAAACCATCCGGCACCACCAATATATCAGCAAACAGGATCGCCCCGTCCATACCGTACCGTCGGATTGGTTGAAGAGTTACCTCAGTAGCAGCAGCTGGATTATAACAAAAATCCATGAACGAGGGTTGGCCTGCTCGAACTTCCCGGTATTCAGGCAAATACCGCCCTGCCTGACGCATAAACCAGAAAGGAACCCGCTCACCAGGATTCCCTTTGACCGTCTCTAATAATAATTTTGCCATCAAGCATTAACCTGTCTGTTAAGGGCTTAAAAATTGATATCAAATTCGCATACTAAATATATAATATAAATATATAGAAAAGTTGTAGTTATAGTGGATACCTGTGAAAAGCGGGGAAAACTGTTTATCCACAAATTCATTCACATTCCAGTGGCTTCCGACATTTTCACAAGTTAAATGGTGATAAACCACTGGAAAAGATTTTTATCGGCTGGATTACTAGTATTCAAGCTTCTGTGGATAACGGGTATAAATGGTAAAACGGCATGCAAACAAACTCTGCTTTTCCTTCTTTTTGTTTTCGCTTTATAACTTTTTATACCTTTGGGACGAATGCTTCGCAAATTGTGTACAATTGACCTATTCTAGATATCAACAGCTTTGCTCACAGCTTATCAACAGGCTCGTGCCAGGGCTTTTCCACACGCTTTTTTAGGGTGATATTATGCCGACGGACAATCAGCAAGGTAGCACAGTTTTCCATCTCCATCTGGTGTCAGATTCCACGGGCGAAACGTTGGAAGCCATTATCTCTGCAGCGCTGGTGCAGTTTGAAGGCGTTAATGTGCATAAGCATTATTGGCCACTTGTGCGTTCCGCGATGCAAATGTCGCGGCTGATGGAGGATATAGCCGAGCATCCGGGGTTAGTATTATACACTCTGGTGAACCGGGAAATTCGCGATGTTTTGGAAAAGGCCTGTATGGATGCAAATCTGCCGGTGCTGTCAATTCTTGGCCCTGTGATTAATTTACTCGGATCATATTTTGGCCAGAAAGCATCCCGGATACCAGGGCACCAACATACGATGGATGCGCATTATTTCCAGCGTATAGATGCTTTGCATTTTACCATGGCGCATGATGACGGACAATTGGTGGAGGACGTGGATCAGGCCGATATTATTTTGGTTGGTGTTTCGCGGTCATCGAAAACACCGACCAGTATATATCTCGCGAACAAGGGTTATAAAACGTTGAATGTACCTTTTGTGCCAAATTGCCCGATGCCACAGGAACTGGATACACTCGACAATAAATTTGTGCTGGGGCTCACCACCAGCGTGGAGCGTTTGGTACAAATTCGTACTAACCGCCTGCGATCTATCAATGAAGATTCTGAAGCAGACTATACCGACAGCGAACACATTCAGGATGAAATCAAAGAATGTCGGCGGTATTGTACGCAGCGTGGTTGGCAAACCATTGATGTGACACGCCGGTCAATTGAAGAAAGCGCAGCCGCGATCTTGCACCGCTATTATGCATGGCTGGACAAGCAGCCACCAGAATTTAAAGAAAAATACCGGTCTGAGCCGGATGATCTGAAATAGAGCGAGGCCCTTTGTGAGCAAATTAATTTTGGCCTCAGCCAGCGCCACACGCGCGCAAATGCTAAAAAAATCAGGCGTGATTTTTGATGTGGAAGTTCCGCTTGTTGACGAAGACAATTGGAAAACATCTCTGATAGCGGAAGGTGTGTCGCCAAGCGGTATTGCTGATGCGTTAGCGGACACGAAAGCGCGTTCCGTGTCGCAAACCCATGCCGACGCATACGTGATTGGTGCGGACCAGGTTTTGGTACAAGACGGTCAGCTTTTGTCAAAAGCGACAGACAGACATGAAGCACAGCAAACGCTTAAGGCTTTATCAGACAGTAAACACACCTTGCTTTCTGCAGTGGTTGTTTATCAAAATGGTGAGCCGGTTTGGCGAACCTTGGGAAAAGCAACACTGACAGCGCGACCCCTATCAGACGTATTCATCGAGGCCTATTTGGATGCGCTCGGTGATGATGCTTTCTGGTCGGTTGGCTGTTACCAGATCGAAGGTTTGGGCGCACAATTGTTTACAGATGTGGACGGCGACCAATTTACGGTGTTAGGCCTACCCTTGTTGCCGCTTCTTGATTTTCTTCGCCGTATAGGATGCATGCCGCTATGAGCAAAACTGACATCAGACGGGCCGCTGTGATTGGCTTTCCTGTGGCCCAATCTCTATCGCCGTTGATGCATAAATATTGGATGCAGCAATGCGGTATTGAAGGGGATTATGAAGCAATTGAAGTGGCTCCGGTTGATTTGGCTGATTTTGTAAACCAGGCGAAGCACGGTGGCCTTGCAGGGTTTAATATTACCGTGCCGCATAAAACGGCGATATTACCCCTGCTCGATAAAATAGCACCACTCGCAAAGCAGATGGGTGCAGTCAATACGGTGAAAATCAGCGAGGATGGTACGCTCAGTGGCTTCAATACTGACGGCATTGGTTTGGTGAAGCATTTGAAGACTAGCGTCGTTGCCTATGGCTTTGACAGGCCAGCGCTTATACTAGGGGCTGGCGGAGCCGCGCGGGCCGCTGCAATTGGTCTGCTTACAGAGAATGTACCGCTTGTGATGATTACAAACCGGACACGGGAAAAAGCAGAGACCATTGCGCAAGATATTGGTCGAGGTCGCATGACCGTGCTTGACTGGGATAACCGAGCAGATGCCGTCGCAGCAGCAGGACTGATTGTGAACACCACGACCCTGGGGATGATTGGCGAACCGCCGCTAGCGTTGGATTTATCCTCGGCCGCTAACGACACGGTTGTTTATGATATTGTCTATAAACCGTTGGAAACCGACCTCTTGAAGGCAGCACATACTCGGGGGTTAACTACAGTTGACGGTCTTGGCATGCTGGTGCATCAGGGTGCCGCAGCTTTTAAAATCTGGTTTGGGGAAGAGGTTGGTTTTGATGCTGGCCTCAAGGAAAAACTGGAAGGCGCATTATCATGTTGATCGTTGGTCTCACAGGCTCTATCGGCATGGGAAAGTCTGAGACGGCAAAAATGTTTGTAGCAGCAGGCGTGCCGGTTTTTGATGCCGACGCCTCGGTGCATGCGTTGCAGGCTAAAGGCGGTAAAGCGCTACCTCTGATTGGAGCAGCTTTTCCAGATGTGGTTGAATCCGGCGAACTGAACCGGGCCAAGCTGGGCACGATTGCCTTCGCAAATGTGGCGGCCAAGAAAAAGTTGGAAGCGATTATGCATCCGATGGTGGCTGAAGAGCGCATTAGTTTTTTTGACGCTGCTGAAAAGTCAAACGCGCCGTTTGTGGTGCTGGATATACCTCTCCTGTTTGAAACAGGTGGTGATCAGGCGTGTGACAAGGTTGTGGTTGTTTCCGCAAGGCCTGACGTTCAGCGCGAGCGCGTGCTCAAACGCCCCGGCATGAGCGCGGAAAAGTTTGATCAGATAGTAGCAAAGCAAACCCCGGACGCTGACAAACGTGCAAAAGCTGATTATATAATTCAGACCGACCAAGGGCTAGACGCGGCCCGTCTTGCGGTGGCAGACATTGTAGAAGAGTTAAAGGGATTAGCCCAAAATGCGTGAGCTTATTTTTGATACGGAAACAACCGGCTTTGACCCCATGTCCGGCGACAGGCTTATCGAAATCGGCCTAGTGGAAATGGTGGACCGCTCGCTAACCGGCAATCATTATCATGTCTATGTAAACCCGGAACGCGATGTCCCAGAGGGGGCGGTAAAAATTCACGGCCTGACCACTGATTTCCTGAAAGACAAAGCGATCTTCCCCGACATTATGGATGAATTTCTGGAGTATGTCGGCGATGACAGTGTGCTGGTAGCGCACAATGCCGAGTTTGATATGAAATTTATCAATTGGGAGTTGGAAAACGCAGGTCGCCCAATCCTTCATAAAAAACGTTTTATCGATACGCTTGCCATTGCGCGAACGAAATTTCCGGGCGGCGCAAACAGCCTCGATGCGCTTTGCAAGCGGTTTGGTGTTTCGAATGCACACCGTACGCTGCACGGTGCCCTTTTGGATGCTGAAATTCTAGCCGAAGTTTACATTGAACTGTTGGGCGGACGGCAAGGTGGCATGGACTTGAGTATTGCCAAAGCTGCAGTGGTGGTCGGCGAAAAGAAAAAACGTGAACCGAGAAAGTTCCCGGTCAGCGAGGCAGAACTTGAAGCCCATGCCGCATTTATCAAAGAACTCAACAATCCGATCTGGAATCGGTAACGTTTGGTGGCTAAATTTACTACTGAATTTTGGTGAAGAAGCGACCGAACGGCACGCCGCCAGAGCATTCAATATCTTTGCCTTGCGTACGGTCATAGAGACTGTAGGTCGTGGTGAAGGCCCGCCCGATGATCCAGTTTTTGTCGATATATCCCATCGGACTGTGCCCGCGCGCGCGACTATCAAGGCTGGCGTCCCTATTGTTTCCCATAACAAAATAATGACCTTCAGGCACCTTGAATGCGCGTGTATTATCATATTGCCCGTCATCAGTTTGTTCATAAATGCGGTGCAGGGCACCTCCGGGTAAGGATTCGTCATACTCTTTGGCCCGGACCTCACGGCCCCTATAATTGGTATAATTGATATATTGAAACAGTTGGCGCTTTATCAGTTTTCTGTTGATAAACAATCGACCGCCTTTCATTTGTACGGTGTCACCGGGTAATCCAATGACACGCTTGATAAACGCAGTATCGTTTTTGTGTGGAACGCGGAAAACGATCACATCACCACGCTTAGGCGTGTCAGTAGCGGCTGTGTTTTCAAAGTCATAAGCGCTTTTGTCTACGAGCAGCCTGTCGCCTACTTCAAGGGTGGGCTCCATCGCACCGCTGGGAATATGATACGCAGCCAGTGCAATGAAATAGTAGCTTACTAACCCTACAGGAATGCTGCACAATATAAGAAGCACTTTGGGCTTTAAAAGATACTTTGCCACAGCAGCTTAGCCCTTAATCAATACCATTGAAGAAGCGGCCATAGGGGATGCCGATAAAGCAGCCTACCTCTTTGCCTTGGTCACAATCATAGAGGCTGAAAGTGGTCACATCGGCGCGGCCAACCAGATATTTTTTGTGAACATAGCTCATGGGGTTTGATCCGCGTGCGCGGCTGTCCAGGCTTGCATCTCTATTGTCGCCCATCATGAAATAATGGTCAGCAGGCACGACAAAAGCACGTGTATTGTCATATTCACCTTTATCTGTTCTTTCGTAGATCAGATGTTTCACGCCGCCCGGCAAGGTTTCTTCATACTCTTTGCCGTGGATATCACCGCCCCGGTAGCTGGTGTAGTTTACGTCACGGATAAATTTGCGCGGAATGATGGTGCCATTAATATAGAGACGGCCATCATGCATCTGTATCCTGTCGCCGGGCAAACCAACTACCCGTTTTATAAAATCCGTGTCATCCTTATAGGGCAGCGTGAAAACCACCACATCGCCGCGCTCCGGTGCATCTTCTAACATATGGTTTTCAGAAACAAATTTTGGGTCCAGCGGAAAGCTGTAGCGGCCGTAACCATAGGCCAGCTTGGAAACGAAAATTCGGTCTCCCACTTCCAGTGTTGGCTCCATACTTCCCGAAGGAATATGGAAAGCGCCCCATGCAAAGGTGGTAAAAACAAAATAGAAAACAACTATTGCAACAAGGTCTTTAAGCAGCGTCAGCGCTTCTTGTTTTGTGCTTTTTTTGCTTTTGGAGACGGAAGGTTTTGCCATCTCGGCTTTGGTTTTTGATGTGATTTTCTCAGCTGCCTTGTCGGTCATTATCCGCCCTTTTGGTGCGCGTTTTTATAAATTTTTCTTACGCGTTTTTTTTCAAGTTTACTGTGGCATGGTCTATTTGCAATGGCTGATTACTGCAAGCTTGTTTATCTTTAAGACACACGAGTTCAGAATAACTTACAACCTATCTTGGCGTCCCAGCGCCAAATTCAACGATTCTTTATAGGTTTTTTAGGCTTTCACCCTTGCGAGCACGATAATTGAACCTTATATATGCCCTGAAACCGGCTGTGCCTCTGGTTGTTTTAGAGGTGTTGCCAACACTTAGCATGCAAACTTAACGAAGCCCTAGAGGCTGCATCAGGGATGCTCCACGGAGGTCCAACCGCAGTCGGCTGAAACGGGATGAGGTAAAATAATGGGTAAAGTAATCGGTATCGATTTGGGTACGACAAACTCTTGCGTATCTATCATGGACGGCTCTAAGCCAAAAGTAATTGAAAATTCAGAAGGCGCGCGCACAACACCGTCTATCGTTGGTTTTTCCGATGATGATGAACGGCTTGTTGGTATGGCGGCAAAACGCCAAGCGGTAACAAACCCTTCTGATACGCTTTATGCGATCAAGCGTTTGATTGGCCGTACTTTTGAAGATCCAACCACACAAAAAGACAAAGGCATGGTGCCTTATGAAATCGTCAAAGCCGATAACGGCGATGCGTGGGTTGAAGCCAAGGGCGACAAATATTCGCCGAGCCAGGTTTCTGCGATGATTTTGCAGAAAATGAAAGAAACCGCTGAAAGCTATTTGGGCGAAGATGTAGATCAAGCGGTTATTACCGTGCCTGCGTACTTTAATGATGCCCAGCGTCAGGCAACTAAAGACGCCGGCAAAATTGCTGGCCTTGAGGTTCTCCGTATCATCAACGAGCCAACTGCTGCGGCGCTTGCTTATGGTTTGGAAAAAGAAGATGGCCACACCATTGCGGTGTTTGACCTTGGTGGCGGTACATTTGATGTGTCGATCCTTGAGATTGGCGACGGTGTATTTGAAGTAAAGTCTACCAACGGTGACACCTTCCTCGGTGGTGAAGATTTTGATATGCGCCTCGTTGACTTTTTTGCGGACGAATTCAAAAAAGAAAACGCCATTGATCTGCGTGAAGACAAAATGGCTTTGCAGCGCCTCAAGGAAGCTGCGGAAAAAGCGAAAATTGAGCTGTCCAGTTCGCAGCAGACTGATGTGAATTTGCCGTTCATTACTGCAGATGCCTCTGGTCCAAAGCACTTTCAGGTAAAATTGACACGTGCCAAGCTGGAAAGCCTTGTGGCTGATCTGGTGAAGCGTACGCTTGCGCCTTGTAAAAAGGCGTTGAAGGACGCAGGCCTTTCAGCCAGCGATATCCAGGACGTTGTTTTGGTGGGCGGTCAAACCCGCATGCCGAAAATTCAGGAAATTGTTCAGGAATTCTTTGGTAAAGAGCCACACAAGGGCGTGAACCCTGATGAAGTAGTTGCCATGGGTGCTGCCATTCAGGCGGGCGTGCTGCAAGGCGATGTGAAAGACGTACTTCTTCTTGACGTGACACCTTTGTCGCTGGGTATTGAAACGCTGGGCGGTGTGTTCACACGTTTGATCGAGCGCAACACAACAATCCCAACGAAGAAAGGTCAGGTCTTCTCAACGGCTGAAGATAACCAGGGCGCTGTTACGATCCGGGTTTTCCAGGGCGAGCGTGAGATGGCTGCCGACAACAAGCTTCTTG
>Ga0316207_10004110_pt1 | contig 12915 bp, 16 predicted proteins | sample 6weekpyrite_MG_FD_204943 | JGI IMG/M metagenome (GOLD analysis project Ga0316207, IMG submission 204943) | Microbial mat bacterial communities from mineral coupon in-situ incubated in ocean water Damariscotta River, Maine, United States -... | ecosystem: Environmental > Aquatic > Marine >... | reverse complement strand
CAATCGCCAAACCCAAGGCAGCATCACCAATAGTTCCAGTCACCCAAACATCATCACCAGGCTTTGCTCCACCCCGTTTCAATGCCGTTCCAGCTTGAACTTCACCAACCATGGTCATGGAAACAACCAGCGGACCCTTTCCGCTTGTCGTGTCCCCACCCAATAAAGCCAGCCCGTATTCTGATTGTGCCGCTTCCAAGCCTGAAACAAATAGATCGCGCTGCTCATCCGTCGTGCTGGATGGCCAACATACCGAATTGAGATAGCCGATAGGACTGGCTCCCATAGCAGCCAAGTCAGATAAATTGCTTAGAAAAGCCCGTTGAGCGACGACATCGAAAGCATCCGATTCAAGAAAGTGCGTCCCGGCGACCAGCATATCGCTGCACAGGACAATTTCCTGTCCTGTCTGAGGCATCAATAAAGCGGCATCATCCGTTAGACCCAATGCCCCCGGCTCACCTGCTGACAAGGGAGCCAATTTATTGCGTATAAACTCAAACTCCCCCTTATCTGACATGATATTCAGAGCTCTCCAGGGCGTGCCTGACGGGCACAATTATCCAAGGCAGCATTGATGAATTTTGGCTCGGGGCCTTCAAAGAAGGCATTGGCCACATCCACATATTCATCAATGACGACGCGGGCGGGCACATCATTGCGATGGAAAAGCTCATATCCACCAGACCGCAAAATCGCGCGAACAGTCGAATCGAGACGCTCCATTCGCCAGCCATCCGCCAGAACCGCATCGATGGCCGGATCGACAACCGCTTGCTTTTCAACAACACCGGCTACCAAAGACTCGAAGAAATCTTCGTCAACTTCGACAAAATCCACCTCATCACTGGCCCCGAAACGGTGCTCACGAAATTCCTTGATTACATCCGTGGCTCCCCGATCAGAAATTTCCATCTGATAAAGCGCCTGAACGGATGACAAACGTGCAGCACGGCGCAATCGTGCCCGAGCTTCCGAAGGAGATTTTTCTGTATTCGAAGTCATGATTCACTCTCGAATTTTTGCTTCAGGCCAATCAAGGCAAGACAGGCATTGGCGGCATCAGCCCCTTTGTCCTTGTCGACAGCTCTTACCATGGCCTGGTCCCTGTTCTCGACAGTCAGAACACCATTTCCGACCGGGACACCACCCAGAGACAAATCCATCAGACCACGTGCACTTTCCCCGCAGACATAATCATAATGGGTCGTTTCACCGCGGATAACGCAGCCAAGTGCGACATAACCATCATAACCCGCTTGCGCCAGCTCTGCCTGAACGATAGCCCCTGGGATTTCCAAAGCCCCCGGCACTTCAACCACGTCAAACTCTGCCTTGGCAGATGTGAGTGCCTTGCTGGCTCCTTCGATCATGGGTGCGGCGATGTCTTTGTAAAAACTGCCCGCAATGATCAATATTCTCGGCGTTCTCATATCTTGCCCTCCGGGAATTGGCGATCTTCGCGGATGCTGAGTCCATACCCTTCAAGACCAACAATGGTTTGCGGCTTGGTGCTCAACAAATCCATTTCCCTGACACCCAGATCAAGCAAAATTTGAGCACCAACGCCATATTCCCGTAACCGTCGGGCTTCTCGCTCATCCTGGGGCAAAGCAGGGCTTGCCCCCAAACGCTCTACAATGGCGGTGTGGCTAGTCTCCCGGATGAAGACCATGACCCCTGCCCCTTCGGCATGACTTAGGGCTTTGATACCTTGCTCTACCATTGTGCCTCTGGGGCCCGTGGCATTGAGAACATCATCAACGAAACTGACCTTGTGCATACGCACTAATGTTGGGGCTTCGCTGGACGGCAATCCCTTGACCAGAGCAACATGCTCAGACCCATCAAGAGTGTTCCTGAACACCACCATTTTGAATGGGCCGCCCCATTCACTGGAAATTTCTGTTTCCATGCGCCGTTCGATGAAACGATCATTGCGTCGGCGATAGGCAATCAAATCAGCAATTGTGCCAATTTTCAGACCATGCAGCTGCGCAAAGGCGACAAGATCGGGAAGACGAGCCATGGTTCCGTCTTCATTCATAATTTCACAGATCACACCGGAATCACCCGATCCGGCCAATCTGGCTATATCAACTGCAGCTTCTGTGTGGCCAGCCCGAACCAGAACACCGCCATCACGAGCCACCAAAGGAAACACATGACCCGGTGTCACGATGTCATCCGCGTTTTTGGATGGATCGGTGGCGACCTCAATCGTTCGGGCTCGGTCATGAGCCGAGATACCTGTCGTGACGCCTTCCTTGGCCTCAATCGAAACCGTAAAAGCGGTCTGATGTCGCGTCCGGTTATCGGATGACATCGGTTTCAAATTCAACGTGCTGGCACGCTCCAGGCTCATGGACAGGCAAATCAGGCCGCGCCCATGCTTGGCCATGAAATTAACGGCATCCGGCGTTGCGAATTTGGCAGGGATAATCAGATCCCCTTCATTTTCACGATCCTCGGCATCAACCAGAATAAACATCCGGCCATTACGGGCATCTTCAATAACGTCTTCAATCGGTGACAGAGGTATATCGCTCACGCCGGCATCTCCGGAAACTGGCTCAGACGGGCGGCGTAGCGTGCCATGAGATCGATCTCAAGGTTTACACACTCTTTGACCTGCAATTTCCCCAGAGTTGTAACCTCGGCTGTGTGCGGAATGATCATCAAATCAAAGCTGGTGTCACTGACGTCATTGACTGTCAGGGACACACCATCAACAGTAATAGAGCCTTTTTTGGCAATAAAACGATTGAGGTTTTCCGGCGGTGTAATAGTCAAAACCAACCAGCTTCCTTCATTTCGCTTTTTGCTCACGACACCAATCCCGTCAACATGACCCGTGACAAGGTGGCCGCCCAGCTCATCTCCCATTTTCAGGGCGCGTTCGAGATTGATTTCATCTTCGGCTTTTAAATTTGATAGCGAGGTCAGACGAAGGGTTTCAGGAGAAACTTCCACGCTAAACAGACTTCCAGAACTCAGCGTTTGTTTTTCCACCACGGTCAAACACACACCCGCATGAGAGATGGAAGCCCCCAAATCTATGCTGTCAGCATCGTAAGGGCATTCAATTTCAAATCGACGAGCGTCATTTCCAGAGACGCGTTTCACTCTGCCCTTGGCAGTAATAATGCCTGTAAACATCAGCGGATCCGTTCATAGCTTTCCTGGATATCGTCGCCGCGTTCAATAAGAGCGACACGTTTGAATCTGGGGGCTTTTTCCAAAGCATCAAGGCCCAGTTCTGACAACACAGACAATCCATCTCCGCCTAAAATAATAGGAGCCCGGAACCATTCTATCCGATCTACGAGATCGGCCTTGATCGCCGAAGCGGCAATTTTAGCACCGGCTTCGATCATGACTGAGGCATAATTCTTCAACCCAGCTTTTAAATCACCATCTCTTCTGGCAAAGACTTGGCGGCTTTCCTCATCAAATAATTTCGCATCACTCGGCAATTGGCTGCCACTGTCCATGACGATCACATCGGGCTGGGTTTCACACCCCTCTTCCGGCCTTGCCGTCAGCTGAGGATCGTCCGCCAAAATTGTTCCAATTCCCGTCAGGATCACTTCACTTGAAGCGCGCATGCGATGAACTTCAGCCCGGCTTTCCGGTCCTGTGATCCATTTAGACACGCCATTGGCAAGTGCGATTTTTCCGTCGAGAGATGTGGCAAGCTTGAGAGTAACGCACGACTTTTTTAGCGCACTCATTCCTTGTCTTTTTCCGAATCTGTATCAACGGCTCCAAGATGTTCATCCTTGATGAATTCCCGGAAATCCTCAACCTGGTGGAAATCTTTATAGACGGAGGCATAGCGCACATAAGCGACGGTATCGATATTCTTCAAAGCATCCATCACCAGCTCCCCAACACGATCAGATGTGATGTCGGTTTCTCCACTGGATTCAAGGCGCCGGACAATACCTGAAATCATCTGCTCAATACGATCCGGTTCAATGTTTCGCTTTTGCATCGCCAATTGGATGGAACGGATCAGTTTTTCCCGGGCAAAAGGCACACGCCGTCCCGATTTTTTCAGAACAGTCAATTCACGTAATTGCACCCGTTCAAACGTGGTGAACCGAGCCGCACATGACGGACATTGACGACGTCGGCGGATGGCATTGCCATCTTCCGCCGGGCGGGAATCTTTTACCTGAGTGTCAGGATTTCCACAAAAAGGACAGCGCATCCTGCTATCTTAAGCCAGTTCTGGGTAAATGGGGAAGCGTGCAGTGAGCTCGAGTACATCTTTACGCACAGCAGCTTCGATATCCGGGTTACCCTGAGGGCTCTCAACCAAGGCATCCAGCACCCGAACCATCATCTCACCAACCTGTTTGAATTCAGCCTCACCGAAGCCGCGTGTCGTGCACGCCGGTGAGCCAATTCGCAGTCCGGATGTGATCGTCGGCTTTTCTGGATCAAAAGGAACACCGTTTTTGTTACAGGTAATAAAGGCGCGCTCAAGCGCTTCCTCAGCCACATTCCCCTTCAATCCCTTCGGACGCAAATCAACAAGGGACAGATGGCTATCCGTACCGCCTGAAACAATATCATAGCCCCCATCTGAAACCGCCTTGGCCAAAATTTTGCTATTGGCAACAACATTGGATGCGTAGGCCTTGAACTCCGGTCTTAAAGCTTCACCAAAGGCAACAGCCTTACCAGCGATGACATGCATAAGTGGGCCGCCCTGCATGCCAGGGAAAATCGCAGAGTTGAATTTCTTCCCCAAATCGAGATCATTGGAGATGATCATACCCCCGCGCGGTCCCCGAAGCGTTTTGTGCGTGGTCGTCGTGCAAACATGGGCATGCGGGACCGGGCTTGGATAAACACCACCCGCCACCAGACCGGCAAAATGCGCCATATCGACCATAAGATAAGCGCCACACTCATCGGCGATCTTTCTAAATTCGGCAAAATCAATCTCTCGCGGATATGCAGACCCGCCGGCGACAATCAGTTTGGGGGCGATATCTTTGGCCTGCTGTCGCAGAGCATCATAATCAATTTGGGCCGTTTCCTTGAGAACGCCATAAGCGTGGGCTTCAAACCATTTGCCAGACATATTGGGACGCGCGCCATGCGTCAGGTGACCACCGGCATCAAGCGACATACCCAAAATTCTGTCACCGGGTTTAACCAGAGCCAGAAAAACGCCCTGATTGGCCTGACTGCCTGAACTGGGCTGTACATTGGCATATTCAGCGCCAAAGAGCTGCTTGGCTCGGTTTATGGCGAGAGTTTCCACAACATCGACATGTTCGCATCCACCATAATATCTGCGACCAGGATATCCTTCAGCGTATTTATTGGTCAGCGGAGAACCCTGAGCCTCCAGCACGGCTCTTGAGACAATGTTCTCAGATGCAATCAATTCAATCTGGTTTTGTTGACGTTTTATCTCATCATGGATGGCATGAGCGACATCCCTATCGGTATCAACAATCGATGTGCTGAAAAATGATCTGATTGACTCTGTTTGGGACGCAGTATTCGACATGACGCTTTCCTTTGTTATGCCTGCTTGATACGGCCCAGCGTTGGCACAGACAAGCGCTGTTATCTGCTGAGTAAAAAACCGATTAATTAACCCCGATGATCACTTAAAATTGTTTTCAATAAATTCGAAATGTGTGTTTTGATTATATATTTGAACTTGATAGTGCCCTGCCTTCCCAATACTGAATTTGAGTGAAATACCAGAATCACATAACTCAAACACCAAAATCCTAGGCTTTGTTCTGAAAGGCAACCAAAATGACCGAAGAGTCCAACACAGTGGTTGATAAAGAAGAACTGTTGTTAATGACTACAGATATTGTTTCATCTTATGTCGCGAATAATGCCGTTGCAGCAGACAATGTTTCCGAACTGATCATCTCTGTTCATGCCACCATGACTGAAATTTCCTGTCTGTCAGAAAAACCGGAGACAAAATCAAAACCAGCCGTTGCAATCTCAAGGTCAATACACGATGAGTATATTGTTTGCTTGGAAGACGGCAAAAAGTTGAAAATGCTCAAGCGATACTTGCGATCTCAATATGAGATGTCACCGGATGATTATCGCCGCAAATGGAACTTGCCATCCGATTACCCGATGGTAGCGCCTGCCTATTCCCGTAAACGATCACAATTTGCAAAAGATATTGGCCTTGGGCACGCTGCAAAAGCGGCTAAAGGCAAGAAATAAACACCTTAAATTTTAATGCCACGACCAGGCTTCGTGCCTGGTCGTTTTTTTTGTGCCGCTCTCACATTCTGAGAAACAGAAACGTCTTGCTGGAGCTTCCAACTCAGCTTGGATTTAGCCAATCTGTTAATTTCGGCACGGGGTGTTTTTATCGGAGCCTGAAAAACGACCTCTTCCCCGGTCACAGAACAAACCGCCGCAACACGCACCGCATTCCCCAATTGGGTGATTTCAAGATATATATCGCGTTCAGACATCAACCCTCAGCTGAAGAGGCCACTCCCAGAGCACACTGTTCTTCTGCCCTGGCCCAAACATCTGTAAGCGCCGTTACCAATTGGTCGAACATTGCATCGGTATGCAAGGGTGTTGGCGTCAGACGCAAGCGCTCAGTTCCTTTTGGAACCGTTGGATAATTGATCGGTTGAACGTAAATGCCGTGATCATCAAGAAGAAGATCGGTGATACGTTTGCAAAGAACCGGATCACCCACCTTGATCGGAACGATATGGGTTTCAGAAACCATGACCGGGAAACCGGCATCAACCAGGCGCTGCTTCAATGTTGCGGCGCGTTCTTGATGTTCTTCCCTGAGGTGATGGGCTGATTTCAAAAACTCAACACTGGCACGTGCGCCCGCAGCCAAAGCTGGCGGAATGGCTGTGGTGAAGATAAAGCCCGGGGCCGTCGAGCGGATTGCATCAATAATCGCTCCATCAGCGGCGATATACCCACCCATCACGCCATAGGCTTTGCCAAGCGTACCTTCAATAATATCGATCCGGTGCATCAGACCATCGCGCTCGGCAATACCCGCCCCGCGAAGGCCATAAAGACCAACGGCATGGACTTCATCGATATAAGTCATGGCGTTATATTTGTCGGCCAGATCACAAATGCCTTCAATTGGCCCAATATCGCCGTCCATGGAATAAACTGATTCAAACGCGATAACTTTCGGTGCATCGACAGGAGCCGCAGCCAACAACTCTTCCAGATGCTCCAGGTCATTATGGCGGAAAATGTGCTTTTCACATCGCGCCCCTTTAACCCCTTCAATCATTGAAGCGTGATTGGACGCATCAGAGAAGATAATCAGACCGGGCAGGATTTTTCCCAAGGTCGACAAGGTTGCCTCATTGGAAATATATCCCGAGGTAAAGAGCAGCGCTGAATCTTTACGATGCAGATCAGCTAGCGAGCGCTCCAGTTCGACATGATAATGCGTGGTTCCGGAGATATTACGCGTTCCGCCAGCACCCGCACCCACATCATCAATGGTGGTTTTCATGGTCTCGGTGACACACCGCGATTGGCCCATACCCAGATAATCGTTTGAGCACCAGACGGTAACATCCCAAGTATTCCCCTCAGACGAACGCCAGCGCGCCGTCGGGAACTCACCCTTTTTGCGGAGCAAGTCTGCAAAGACGCGATATCGGCCTTCCGCTTTAACTTTTCGGACAGCGGCGGCAAATTCGTCTTGGTAATCCATGAATGGCCTCGTTCTTGGTTCTGCTACTCGACTTCACTCTGAGTCGGCATATAGAACGTTAACGAGTTAGGTTAATACGGGCGAAGCGTCGCAGTATTAAAAAAATAGCAGTAAAAGCTGAAAACAGACCCAAAAGGGCTTATTACATCCGGAACCTGATGTGATCAGCCCAGAACCGCTCGATGCGTGTCAGCACAGTGTTCACCACAGGCAGCTGCTGAACATCTACGCCACCGACCGGGGACAATGCCACATCCTGGCGGGCAAATAATTCATTGAGCTGGCCACGCACGGCATGTCCACGTTCTGTCAGGCTGACCCGAACAGCCCGGCGGTCAGCCTCTGAACGCTCATGGCGCAAATATTCCGCATCGACCAGCTTTTTCAGATTGTACGACACATTTGATCCCAGATAGTGACCACGCGTGCGCAATTCACCCGCTGTCAGCTCCTGATCACCGATATTAAACAACAAAAGCGCCTGAACACTGTTGAGATCATCCAAGCCTTCACGATCCAGCTCGTCCTTGACCACATCAAGAAGCTGGCGATGCAGTCGCTCAACCAGTTGAAGCAGGTTCAAATAATTGCCTTGTGGCTCCACCTGAGGGGCCGAATTTTCCACCATTGCCATACTACGCACTCCACCCGACTATTTTTATATTTGGGTAGACTGTAGGACAAAGAGGCTAAAAAGCGCTTAATTATTAGACCAACTTCCATCTAAAAGTTTGTATATTCCGGAAAAGTCCTTCGCTCCGCCGCCCAGATTGGAAAACATGGCGTATAAAGCTTCCGCTTGTGCACCCATAGGTGTGGTCGCCCCCGAGGACTGGGCCGCATCCTGCGCCAACTTAAGGTCCTTGAGCATCATGTCCGTGGCAAAACCCGGTTGATATCCGTTATTTGCAGGCGTTGTCGGAATGGGCCCCTCAACCGGACAATAGCTCGTCATCGACCAGCTTTGACCGGAGGCCTTGGAAGAAATATCGAAGAATTTTTGCTGATCCAGGCCCAGTTTTTCAGCCAGAGCGAAGGCTTCACAGGTCCCAATCATATGGATCGCCAAAAGCATGTTATTGCAAATTTTAGCTGCCTGCCCGGCACCCAGATCGCCGCCATGGATCACAGCCTTGCCCATATTCGACAAAAAAGGTGACGCTGCGGCAAAGTCTTTGTCGCTGCCGCCCACCATAAAGGTCAGCGTTCCGGCATCGGCTGCCGCCACGCCGCCAGATACCGGCGCATCGACAAAACTGAAACCCTTTTCAATCGCGGCGCTGCCAACATGACGGGCACTGTCCACATCTATCGTCGAGCAATCCATAAACAGACACCCGGCAGGCGCAGCGGTGAAAATATCGCCCTCATAGACGCCGCGAACATGCTTGCCTGCTGGCAACATGGTAACAATGGCATCTACGCCGGAAACGGCATCCGATGTTGAGCTGGCAGCTGATGCACCGGCATCCACGGCTTTGCCTATCGCATCCTTGTTCAGGTCAAAGGCGCGCACATCATGTCCGGCCTTGGCCAGATTGGCGCACATGCCTGATCCCATATTTCCCAAGCCGATAAATGCGATTTTTGCCATGTCAAACTCTCCTGTAATGGGTGGTATCGGGCAGGACCGCTTTATGCGTCCACCAAAAATGTCATTTCGTGTGCGCTGTCCAAGTCCGCAAACATCGCATCGATATCTGCATCATTTACATCGGACAGATTAGCCGGCGACCAGACAGGAGCATGATCCTTGTCGATGATCACCGCACGTACACCCTCATAAAAATCAACGCCGTCCAGGCAGCGCGCACTGAGCCGTAAATCCTGGCGCATCAAATCTTCAAAGCTGAGATCAGCGCCCTTGCGCATCGCTGCCAGGGTCATTTTCAGGGCTGTCGGGGATTTGGATTTGAGGATTTTGAGCTGTTTCATCGACCAGGCATCACCGGCATTTTCAATACGCGCGACCATGTCTTCAACACTTTCGCCCTCAAAGGCAGCATCAATCAGCGGACGCGTCAGGGCCAATTGGCTATCGCCAGGATCACCGGAAAACTCTTCCAGCAGATATTCCAGCGCATCCTTATCGCTCAGATCGGCACTCTCCAGAGCCGCCACAAGCGCATCATATTGAGACGACGGGCAGTAATGCGTGGCCACACCACAAGCGATGGTATCGGCCGCTTTCAAACGCGCGCCGGTCAGCCCCATCCAGATACCAATTTCTCCCGGCAGGCGCGGCAAAAAGTACGAGCCGCCCACATCGGGATGAAAACCAATCCCGGTTTCCGGCATGGCAAACAGTGTGCGATCACCCGCCACACGGTGCGATCCGTGGACAGACACGCCAACGCCGCCGCCCATGGTGATGCCGTCAATCAAGGCGACATAAGGCTTGTCATAATGATGGATCAGTGTGTTGAGACGGTATTCATCGCGCCAGAACAGCCAGGCTTTGCCGTCCTTCGCCTTGCCGGAATCATGCAATTGGAGAATATCCCCACCGGCACAAAACCCCTTCTCGCCAGCCCCGTCAACGACAACAGCCTTGACCGCATCATCCTCGGCCCATTGGCTCAGCGCCTCGATCATCGACAGACACATGCCATGACTTAACGCATTGAGTGCCTTGGGGCGATTGAGTGTTATGCGGCCAATTTGGCCAACTTTTCGGGCAATAAGTTCCGGTTCGGTGGACATGGTTTTACACACCTTGAATCACGATGATTATATCAGGCGTGATTACTAGGATGCCTGCGCGACTTCACCAAGGCTGCGATGGAGTCGAGTTGATTGCTTAAATGGGGTACCCACCACAAAATCCTCCGTACGCTATGCGCCGAAGTTACGGGAATGGTTTTGGTCCTGATTAATCAGGAGGAGCGCGGGACATTGCAAAGCGCCGGTATGGTAGTTTTAAGTGAGTGACGTTTTGCAACGTCCCGCACGCAGAGATTTACCGGACCGTCTCCGGACCGTGTCCTATTCAGACGGTAAAAGCGGTCGGTCGTTTAGTGCCGCCCGGACCTTCTGAACGACCTGCCGGTTCCGTGGACTGTCACCACCACAGCGCGGACAGGCTCTGCTCTCCCGATGACCACAAGTGACTAGAGCTCATGCCTCCAAAGCCATCGGAACGCTGTGCATTATAAGGGAAGGTGCGAGCTGTTGGATAAGTGGGGGCTTCAAACCGTCCTTCGAGGCTCGCTACGCTCACACCTCAGGATGAAGTTGAATGCAAGCAAGGCTCTGATTTTTTTGTGTTTAATGCTGCGGTTATATCTTTGCAACCTCATCCTGAGGTGCTCTGAGGATTTACCCGAAGAGCCTCGAAGGACGGTGGAGGACCCCAAAAGAGGGAATGTCGGTGGAAGTGTCGCGAAGGACAGGAGCATCCTTCAATTATTGAACACCCAAATTTATTCAAATCAGCCGTGATTACCAGGATGCCTACGCGATTTCACCAAGGCCGCGATGGAGTCGGGAAACGGCAAGCCCAGATCGTCGCCGGGGGTTTTCCAATAGACATGACGCCCTGGTGGTTTTCCCGCTGAATATAATTTTTCACTGACAGCTTGCAGGGTCAGAAATATGGCTTGAACCGGACCATCTCCAAAGACCTGCACATCATTTAACGCATATCCCAGTCCCACAATGGAATAGTGACAGCAAGATTTTCCATCCAAGGTCTCAGGAGGGGAAACTCTCAATATGACAGGGCTTGTCTGACCACCCACCAATAAATGGTAGTTTCTGAAAAGGAGAAACTCTTTGCTACCCTCATTCATAAGATTCGCTCAAAATCCATTCGTCGTCTTCCCAGACGGTACCATTGCTCAGGGCTCAGTCCTCGTCCTCAATGCAGAAAATTCCAACTTTATCGGCGTCTACAACTCCGACGGCGAGATCGAACGTCGAACATGTCATGGGGGACCAAGACCCTGACCTCCCATCGTTCGACAATTCACCCCAATTTACAAAACAGCACGCGCCCTCATCGAAAAGATCGAAGAAGGCGTCACTCTTCGGGTAGCGCGCGCGAGCCGACTGTTTATACAAATTCGGATTATATGCGAGCCCGTTCTTGGCTCGGTCCGCACAGAGGATGCGCCCATCTTTCGAGGAAATTTCTCGCCAATGAGTGCTGACAAAGTCTGGATTAAGGCCCGAAACAGCCGGTTTAAAACCCGTCCGAAACGTTTCAAGTTTTGCACGAGCCGTCTCTGTAGGATGCTGGAGCCGAACCACGCACCAAGACAACCAATCCTGTCTCCCCTCTGACAGTACGGACCCACCTTCACGCATAAAACTCACGCAAGGCCCACTCATCCTCTTCCCAGACGGGTTCGAGGGTGGCGAAGACAAGGCCAATCCAGCCAAAGCGCTCATCATTGGCCTGATGGGACAGGGCTTGATCATGCTGAATTGGCACCCAGCAGACCATATCGCCCACATTCAACGGCTTTTTCGGTGGCTTGGCAGTGCGTGACAAAACGACATAACCGCCATCATGGGAGGCAACTTTCAAGGTCAGGCGCGCACAGCCATCCGCTTCAATCGTGATGGGCTGATCGTCACCGAATTCCGACTGGGCATCGAGAACAATGGCCATAAGCGGCATTTCAGGAACGATAATGCAATTATGTTGCTTGCAAGCGTGATCAAAGGCGGCCGCTGTCGTTTCAAAAACGAGACGGTCTGTTGCAGCTGGTACGCTCATTCATCACCCCTATCGAAGTAAATCCTTTGCAATAATCACACGCATGATCTCGTTTGTGCCTTCCAATATCTGGTGCACGCGCAGATCCCGTACAATACGTTCAAGCGGATAGTCCTTAAGATATCCATACCCGCCGTGAAGTTGCAGGGCTTGATTGGCAACATCAAAACACTGATCGGTAGCAAAACGCTTGGCCATGGCGCAGTATTTTGGAGCCGATGGATCATCGTTATCCACGCTGGCAGCCGCGCGATAGAGCATCAGACGCGCCGCATCGAGTTCAGTGGCCATATCAGCGAGTTTGAACTGGCTGACCTGGAAGGCGGCAATGGGTTTGCCGAACTGTTTTCGCTGTCCGACATACTCTTTCGCCAGATCAAAGGCTTCAGAAGCCCCGCCCAAAGAGCACGCACCAATATTGATACGTCCGCCATTGAGGCCTTTCATGGCAAGGGTAAAGCCCATGCCCTCG
>Ga0316207_10004109_pt1 | contig 12916 bp, 11 predicted proteins | sample 6weekpyrite_MG_FD_204943 | JGI IMG/M metagenome (GOLD analysis project Ga0316207, IMG submission 204943) | Microbial mat bacterial communities from mineral coupon in-situ incubated in ocean water Damariscotta River, Maine, United States -... | ecosystem: Environmental > Aquatic > Marine >... | reverse complement strand
TGCCGAACCTCAACCCGTCCATCGCGCTGGAGGTCGATAGCGCCGTCGCCCTGGCTCAGATGGTCAAAAACGGGATGGGATTGGCCGCGATCCCGGAACATGTCGTGCAAGAGGAGCTGCGCTCGGGGGCCGTCATTGCCTTGCCCGTGGCCTGGCAGCTAAAGCCGATATCGGTCTATGCGGTGTGGCCCGGAAATCTGCCGCCCGAGAGCCTGTCCGGCCGCTTCGTGCAGTTTCTGGTCGACCGGTTTCGCCAGAACCCCGACGGCGCGACAGGCGGATGATCGACCACCACGACCGCCACGCATCGAAAATTTCGCCGCCAGAATGCGCGCAGATATGCGCGGATGGGTGGCAGCAGCACGGGAAAGTGCAGGCTTCTGTTGCCAGGTGCCTGCGAACCCCGCCTTACGCGGCTAGGCGCAAGGGCTTAAGTTCGGCGACTTAAGCAGCTTACGCTGCCAGAGCCATTGCCGGAGCACGATTGTCATTTGCAATTGTACTTGTTTCGCCGATAACGGTGGCAGACAGCCGAGACAAAGCTAACCCCTTTAGACGTTCGTCGATCCTGTTTCGGCCCCTTCGATCCCCAAATGAAGGATATTGGTGGAGCCGCCGGGTACCGCCCCCGGGTCCGATCCGCTTATGACGAGCGCGTTTATGTCCATAGTCCCCCGAAAGGGACAGTTCAGATATAAGCCAGCGCGGGCCACCATTCAAGCCGTCGGATGGCGCGGATTTGGTCGATCAATCGGGCTGTGCTAAAATCAGACCCCGGTTTCATATTTCACTGGTCAATTTTCAAACACGGAGCATTGTGATGCGTATTGAGATGTTTAGAATCGCGGCGCTTGCGGCCGCCCTGATGCTTGGGTCCGCCTTTGGCGTCATGGCGCAAAGCGCCTGCCCCGCCAATGCGCTGTCGGTGCAGGGCGCGACAACCTGCACCTGCGCATCGGATACCACGAACAGCCCGGTCTGGGGCAGCGGACCCTACACCGCCGACAGCAATATCTGCACCGCGGCCCGGCATTCGGGGGCCATCGGATCGGGCGGTGGCGTGGTCCAGGTCGTGATGGCACCGGGGCAGAGCAGCTATCCCGGCTCTGCCGCCAACGGCGTCAATACCAGCTCCTGGGCCGAATATAATTCCAGCTTCAATATCTATACCGTTCAGGCCGGTGGCCCGCAGGCCTGCGGGCGCATGCCCGGCGGTCAGGATGTCTATGTCTGCAGTTGTGCCGCCGGTGCGCCTGCCGGTGCCGTCTGGGGCAGCGGGCCCTATACCGATGACAGCAATATCTGTGCGGCGGCGACCCATGCCGGGATCATCGGCGGCGGTGGCGGAACCGTGCGGGCTCTGGCGGCCCCGGGCCTGCAATCCTATCGCGGCTCGGCCTGGAACGGCATCACCACCAGCGATTACGGCCCCTGGGGCCGGTCGATCATCTTTGATCGCAACTAGGCGTCAGGCCTTTGCCCGCTTGGCCAGAACCGAGCGGGCAAGGCTGATCGTGTAGCGTTCCAGCGCTTCCAACTGGCGGCAGGCCTCGGCCCCGTCGCCGGTTTCAACCGCATCGGCGATCGCCGCGTGCAGTGCCACGATCTCTTCGCGCGATCGTGCCGTGAAGGTGATCATGTTCATCAGGGGCTGCATCGCCTCGACCGCACCAGCCAGTTGATAGGACAGCACCGGATTGCCCGCGCCATCGACCAGCGCCCGGTGAAAGGCGACATCCGAGGCGCAAAAGGCCTCATCGGTCAGGCCCGGCTGCCCCTGGCGGTGGATCTCGGCGCGCATCGTGGCGAGGGTGTCGGTGCCGCGGCGCAGGGCCGAGAGCGGCGCGCAGGCGCGTTCCAGCGCAAACCGGGCCTCGCAGGCGACATCGAAACTGACATCATTCATGCTGAGAAGCAGGGTCGAGGTGGTGATCTGCTGGCCGTAAGCATCCGGGTAGGACAGCCGGTTCACGAAGGCCCCGCCAAAGGCCCCGCGCTGCGTGCGGATCAGGGATTGCGCCGCCAGACGCTTCAACGCCTCGCGCACCGTGGGGCGCGACACTTCGAACTGTTCAGACAATTCCGCCTCGGATGGCAGGCGCTCATCGACGATCAGAGCGCCCGAAATGATGGCATCGCGGATCGCCTTGGCAATCTGGGCGGACAGGTCGGGGCTTTGCGGATCAATTTTCATTTGTCAGACATTTAAAAGTCTGACATTTAAAACGCAAGGCTTGAGTCGCGTGGGAGGGCTTGGCGTGATCGCAGCACGGATCAGATCCATGGGGGCACCGCATTGGCTGGCGCTCTTTGGGCTGATCCTTGCCGCCTGGGTCCTGCTCTATTTCATGACGGTGCCCGCCGGGATCGGCGCGGGCGGCCATGGGCGCGGCACCCAGTTCTGGATCGGGCACGGCGCGGTGACGCCCGATCTGGCGGGCTACGGGCGCGTGGTGGCGATGTGGGCGCTGATGTCTGCGGCCATGATGGCCCCCACGGCGCTGCCGGCCTTTGCCACTTATGACGATCTGTCCCATAGCGGCGCGAACACTCGGTTCTGGCCGCTGGTCGCGGGCTATCTGGCGGTCTGGCTCGGCTTTTCGCTGATCGCGGGGGCGGCGCAGATGGCGCTGATTTCGACCGACCTGGTCACCGCCCTTGGCAGCAGCCGCTCGCCCGTCCTGTCGGCGGGGCTGCTGGTGGTTGCGGGGCTTTATCAGTTCTCGCCCGCGAAAGAGGCCTGCCTGTCCAAATGCCGCGCGCCGCTCACGTTTTTCATGCAGCATTTCGACGAAGGCCCCTGGCGCAACGGGGTGCGGCTTGGCCTTGTCTGCCTGGGATGTTGCTGGGCGCTGATGCTGCTCGCCTTTGTCGGCGGCATGGCGAACCTGGCCTTCATGGGGCTGGCGACGCTGATCATGGTGTTGGAGAAACTGCCCGAAATCGGACGCTGGCTGACGCGTCCGCTTGGGGCGTTGCTGATTGCGGCTGCCGTTGGGGTGGTCGTTTATGGATAATGAGACAAGGGAGTAAACTTCATGGCAAGTGACCGCATCGAGGCCCCGGCCCGCATCGACAACCGCCACCCCGAAACCCCGAAATCGGGGCAGGGAACGGTCGAATGGGGGATCAAGGGCGAACTGATCCTGAATTGCAACTGCACCGTGTTTTGCCCCTGCGTGGTGTCGCTTGGCAAACACCCGCCGACCGAGGGCCATTGCCAGACCTGGGGCGGCGTGCGCATCGATAGCGGCCATTACGGCGATGTCGACCTGTCGGGGCTGAATATCGGCCTTCTGATCGAGATCCCCGGCATGATGAGCCGCGGCAACTGGAAGGTGGCGCTCTTTATCGACGAGCGTGCCAGCCACGACGCCTATCACGCGATTATCGATATCTTTTCGGGCAAGGCGCGGGGCACCACGGGGCTGTTCAAGGTTCTGGTCGGCGAGATCATCGGCGTCGAGCGTCAGCCCATCAGCTATGAGACCGAAGGCAAGACCCGCCACATCACCGTGGGCCGCAAGATCCAGGGCGTGGTCCATCCCGTCGGCGGCAAGGATGCCGATGAGGATATCGTGATCAAGAACACCCAGTACTGGATGGGTCCCGATATCACGGTCGCCACCGCCACCAAGGGCAAGGTGCGCAGCCATGGCCGGGTCTGGGATTTCGACGGGCGCTCGGCCGAGATCTGCCAGATCGACTGGCACGGGCCAAAGTGATGATCTCGCCGGCATATATCCAGGTCATGGCGCGCTATAACAGGTGGCAAAACAAGAGCCTCTACGGCGCGGCTGATGCATTGGATGAGGCGGCCCGGATGGCGGATCGGGGCGCGTTTTTCGGCTCGATCCACGGCACGCTCAGCCATCTGTTATGGGGCGACACGATCTGGATGAGCCGGTTTGATGGCTGGGACGCGCCCGAGGGCGGCATTCCGCAGAGCCCCCGGATGGAGCGCGACTGGGGCGCGCTGAAAACCGCCCGCGCGGGTGCCGATGCGCGGATCGTGGATTGGTCTGAACGCGTTGCCCCCGAGGATCTGGACGGCGATCTGACCTGGTATTCGGGGGCCGTGGCGCGCGAGCTGACCAAGCCGCGCGCCCTGCTCATCCTGCATCTCTTCAATCACCAGACGCATCATCGCGGCCAGGTTCACGCCATGCTGACAGCGGCAGGCGCACGCCCCGATGAGACCGATTTGCCGTTCCTGCCGGAGGATGCCTGATGGCGCAGATTTCGCAATCCCGCCGCCTGCGCCGGACGCCGTTTTCCGATGGCGTCGAGGCGGCCGGCGTCAAGGGCTACACCGTCTATAACCACATGCTGCTGCCCACCGTGTTCCGCTCGGTCGAGGAGGATTATCACCACCTCAAATCGGCGGTGCAGCTTTGGGATGTGTCCTGTGAGCGCCAGGTCGAGCTGCGCGGCCCCGATGCCGCGCGCCTGATGCAGATGCTGACCCCGCGCGATTTGCGGGGGATGCTGCCGGGGCAGTGTTTCTACGTGCCGATTGTCGATGAGACCGGCGGCATGCTGAACGATCCGGTGGCGGTGAAACTGGCCGAGGATCGCTGGTGGATCTCGATCGCCGACAGCGATCTGCTCTATTGGGTCAAGGGCATCGCGCAGGGCTACCGGCTGGATGTGCTGGTCGATGAACCCGACGTGTCGCCGCTGGCGGTGCAGGGGCCGAAATCGGATGATCTGATGGCGCGGGTCTTTGGCGATGGCGTGCGCGATATCCGGTTCTTCCGCTTCGGCTGGTTCCGATTCCAGGGTCGCGACATGGCGGTGGCGCGTTCGGGCTATTCGAAACAGGGCGGGTTCGAGATCTATGTCGAGGGTGGCGAAACGGCCATGGATCTGTGGAATGCGTTGATGGAGGCGGGGCGCGATCTGGATGTGCATGCCGGCTGCCCCAACCTGATCGAACGGATCGAGGGCGGGCTTTTGTCCTATGGCAATGACATGACCGATGACAACACGCCGCATGAATGCGGGCTTGGCCGGTTCTGCAACACCCATACCGCGATCGGTTGTATCGGGCGCGACGCGCTGTTGCGGGTGGCCACCGAAGGTCCGGTCAAGCAGATCCGGGCGCTTGAAATATCAGGTGGGCCGGTGCCGGGATGTGACCGGCTCTGGCCGGTGCGCGCGGGTGGCAAGCTGGTGGGCCATGTCAGTTCGGCCGCGTGGTCGCCCGATTTCAACACCAATGTGGCCATCGGCATGGTGCGCATGACCCATTGGGACGCGGGGACCGAGGTCGAAATACACAGCCCCGATGGCGCGCGCACCGCGGTGGTGCGCGAGAAATTCTGGATCTGAAGGAGAGATGTGATGAAAGCCCTGATCGTGCGCAAGGAGGGCGACGAAAAGCCCGTCGCCGCTGTCGAAGACATCAGCGAGGACATGCTGCCCGAGGCGGAAGTGACCGTCGCGGTCGACTATTCCACGGTGAATTACAAGGACGGGCTCTGCATCGGGCCGGGCGGCGGGCTGGTGCGCAAATATCCGCATATTCCCGGCATCGATTTCGCGGGTACGATCGAGGCATCGGACGACGCGCGCTACAAGCCCGGCGACAAGGTCGTGCTGACCGGATGGCGCGTCGGTGAGGCGCATTGGGGCGGCTATTCCCAAAAGGCGCGGGTGCGCGCCGATTGGCTGGTGCCGCTGCCCGAGGGGCTGACCACCCGGCAGGCGATGGCCGTGGGCACCGCCGGGTTTACCGCGATGCTGGCGGTGATGGCACTTGAAGATCACGGTCTAACCCCCGGACATGGCGAGGTTTTGGTGACCGGTGCCGCCGGTGGCGTCGGATCGGTGGCCACCGCGATCCTGGCCGCGCGTGGCTATGATGTGGCCGGTGTCACGGGGCGCCCCGAACAGGCAGAGTATCTGAAATCGCTTGGCGCGGGCCGGATCGTTCCGCGCGAGGAAATCAACGAGACCACCAAACGCCCGCTTGAGGCCGAGACCTGGACCGGCTGCGTCGATGCCGTGGGCGGCGCGATGCTGGCCCGCGTTCTGGGGCAGATGAAATACGGGGCCTCCGTCGCGGCGGTGGGGCTGGCTGGCGGGGCCGGTCTGCCGGCCACGGTCATTCCCTTCCTGCTGCGCGGTGTGAACCTTCTGGGCATCGACAGCGTGATGCAGCCCTATGACAACCGGGTCCGGGCCTGGAACCGGATCGCCGCCGATCTGCCGATGGACAAGCTGGAGGCAATGGTGACGCCGGCCACTCTGTCCGATCTGCCCGATCTTGGCCGCGCCATTTTGAAAGGTCAGGTCAAGGGCCGCGTCGTGGTCGATGTAAACGCCTGAGATCAAAATCTTGACCCCGGCCTTGGCTTCGCCTAGGCCGGGTTTTGTCCGATTGATGCGGACTGCCGTTGAACCGTCCTTATGGTTTGCCGGCTCGGCTGGAAGACCTGCCAGGTTGGGGAAACCCCGTCCTGCGGGTGCCCCATTCGAGATGGCAATGATGGAAGGTTCAACAAAAATGACCACACTCGACATTGATTTCGTGCGCGCGCAATTTCCGGCCTTTGCCGAGCCGTCGCTGCAAGGCCAGGCGTTTTTCGACAATGCCGCCGGCAGCTATACCTGCGCGCCGGTGATCGACCGGCTGACGCGGTTTTACCGCCAGCGCAAGGTGCAGCCCTATTCGGCCTATGAGGCCAGCCGCCTGGGCGGTGCCGAAATGGATGAGGCGCGCAGCCGTCTGGCCGCGATGCTGGGCGTGGCGACCGACGAGCTGAGCTTTGGCCCCTCGACCACGCAAAACACCTATGTTCTGGCCCAGGCCTTTCGCCAACACCTGCAACCGGGCGATGCGATCATCGTCACCGATCAGGATCACGAGGCCAATTCCGGCCCCTGGCGGCGGCTGGCCGAAGACGGCATCGAGATCCGCGAATGGCGGATGGATCCCGAGACGGGCCATCTGGATCCTGCCGGGCTCGGGGCGCTGCTGGATGACAAGGTGCGGCTGGTCGCCTTCTCGCATTGCTCGAACGTCGTGGGCGAGGTCAATGATGTGGCCGCGATCTGCGCCATGGTGCGCGCGGCGGGGGCCTGGAGCTGCGTTGACGGCGTGAGCTATGCGCCGCACGGGCTTGCCGATATCGGCGCTCTGGGGGCCGATATCTACCTCTTTTCCAGCTACAAGACCTATGGGCCGCATCAGGGGCTGATGGTGATCCGCCGCGATCCTGGCATGACGCTGCCCAATCAGGGGCATTTCTTCAACGCAGACAGCCTCTACATGCGGTTCACCCCCGCAGGCCCCGATCACGCCCAGATCGCCGCCAGCGCCGGTATGGCCGATTATATCGAGGCGCTCTCGGCCCATCACGGCGGCCCCGCCACCGGCGCGGGTGCGGCGCGGTTTGCCCATGATCTGATGCGGCAGGCCGAACTGACGCTCTTGGCTCCGTTGCTGGAGTATCTGTCGTCGAAAAACTCGGTGCGCCTGATTGGCGGTGCCGCGCTGGACGCGCGCGCCCCCACCGTCGCCATCGCGCTGGCGGAGCCGGGTGAGGCGGTTGCGGCACGGCTTGCCCCAATGGGCATCATGACCGCGGGGGGCGATTTCTACGCGGTGCGCCCGCTGCGCGCGATGGGGGTCGATCCCGGTCATGGCGTGCTGCGCCTGAGCTTCACCCATTACACCCGTGCCGATGAGGTGGAGAAACTGATCACGGCGCTGGACCGGGTGTTATAGCCGCCTAGGGTGTCCGCCATGACCCAAGCCCCCGTTCTCTACTGGATGCGCCGCGATTTCCGGCTGTCGGATAACCCGGCCCTCTTTGCCGCGCAGACCCGGCCGGTGATCCCGGTTTTCATCTGCGACGAGACCGTCACCGGGTTGGGCGCGGCACCCCGGTTTCGTCTGTCGCGCGCCATTGCCGAGTTCGGTGACAGGCTGGCCGGGCAGGGCGGGCGGCTGATCCTGCGCCGGGGCGATGCGCTGGCCGTGCTGCGTGCGCTGGCCGCCGAAACCGGGGCCGGGGCGGTGATGTGGAACCGGCTCTATGATCCGGCGGCCCGCGCCCGCGACACCAGGGTGAAAACCGCGCTGAGGGCGCAAGGCCTGAGGGTCGAGAGCCACAATGCGCATCTCTTGTTCGAACCCTGGACGGTCGCGACCGGCAGCGGCGGGCCTTATCGGGTCTATTCGCCGTTCTGGCGCGCCGTGCGGGGCCGCGATGTGGCCGCGCCGCTGCCCGCGCCCGATCTGACATGGCCCGCCATGTGGCCCGCCAGCGATGCCCTGTCGGATTGGCGGTTTGAGGCCGGCATGGCGCGCGGCGCGGCCGTTGTGGCGGGGCATCTGAGCGTGGGGGCCGTGGCGGCCGAGGCCCGGCTGGCCACGTTTATCGAGGACAAGGCACGGGCCTATGCCGGGGATCGCGACCGGCTGGACCGCGACGGAACCTCGGGCCTTTCCGAGCCGCTGGCCTATGGCGAAATCAGCCCGCGGCGCTGCTGGCAGGCCGGGTTTGAGGCGATGCAACGCGGCGTGGCGGGGGCCGAGACCTTTCTCAAGGAACTGGTCTGGCGCGAATTTGCCTCTCATCTGATGTTTCATTTCCCGACCCTGGCCGAGCAGAGCTGGCGCAGGGAATGGCACCGTTTCCCCTGGCGTGGCGACAGTGCCGAGGCCGAACGCTGGCGGCGCGGACAGACCGGGGTGGATGTGATCGATGCCGCCATGCGCGAGCTTTATGTCACCGGCCGGATGCATAACCGGGCGCGCATGCTGGTGGCCTCGTACCTCACCAAACACCTGATGACGGATTGGCGGGTGGGGCTTGACTGGTTTGCCGAGACGCTGACCGATTGGGATCCGGCCTCGAACGCGATGGGCTGGCAATGGGTGGCGGGGTCGGGCCCGGATGCCGCGCCTTTTTTCCGCATATTCAACCCCGAGACACAAGCGGCGAAATTCGACCCCGAAGGCCGTTACCGGCAGCACTGGCTGCGAGGCGCGGGCGCGCGGCAGTTTGGCGTGGCGGCACCGCCCGGCTGGCGGCCGGATCCGCTGCGCCCGCCGATGATCGGTCTGGCCGAGGGGCGCGCCCGGGCGCTGGCCGCCTACCGGGCGCTGCGGGCCTAGGGTCGCCCAGGATCAAAACCAAATCCGTGCCTTGTCCTGCAAACCGGCAGGGGCCGCCACCCCCATCTGCCGCACGGAGCACGGGACGCGATGCGGATATCGGTGATCGCCAGATATTCCCGCCGCGTGACACCGGGCGGGGCTTTGTCCGGGCATCGCTTGCCGCACCCGCTGATGCCCGCCGGGGCGCTACTGGCGCGGCGTCAGCACCGTCACACCGATATTGCCGGCCGCCGCCAGCTCGTTGTCCAGCGACATCGGAATATATTCGCCACGCCGCCATAGCGCGCCCAGATTGTCGTAATACGGGCTCAAAGGGTGGCCCGATTGGCCGGTCGCGGTGATAAAGACCGAACTGTCGGGATCGGCAAAATCATAGACCCCGCGATAGCCCGCGCCCTGCACATTCTGAAAGGGGTTGGGCAGGGCACCTGTCGTGGCACCGCGATTGAGCGTGCTATCCCCGCCCGAGGTCGATTGCCGGATATTGACCGCCCATCCCAAGAGCCGCGACTGGCCCAACACCGGATGTTCCTGTACCGCGACATGGGCATCGCCCCATTGCCAGGACGAGATATTCTCGCCATAGCGCTCGATCAGAAACTGCAAGGCGTCATCCAGCGCCATCCGCGCAATATCGGTGCAGCTTTCGACAATGGTCGAGGGGCGGATATCGCACCAGGCCGCGGCCCCGTCGACATTGCGAAAGACACGTTCGACGAAAATCGGCTCCAATTGCTGAAACGCGCTGGCAAGCGGCCCCAGATCATCCTGCAGCAGACGCTGTTGCAGCGACCGCATCCAGGCGGCATAGATCAGCGGCTCGGGCAGGTGTTCGTCCATCTCGCCATTCCAGGCGGCCAGCAGATCCAGCGCCTCCTGGCGGCGCGCCTCGACCGATCCCGGTTCGGCGGCCTGCGATGTAAACCACAGCTCGCGCCCGACCAACGGCAACAAGGTGCGCGCAGCAGGTGAGACGGTGTCAAGCTGCGCTTCGATGAAACTATCACGGGTATGGACCTCGCGAGATTGCATCAGATTTTCCCACCGCGTCACACGCTGCGTATCGCCCCAGTTAAAGCTTACATTCAACGGGAAATCCCGTTCGACGATGCGGTTATTGGTATTGCCCAGAATGCCGCCCGGCGGGTCCACGAACCGCGGATTGGCAAAATATTGCATCATGCCTTGCCAGCGGTTTCCGGCAACCCAGCCCTGTGACGGAATGCGCCCCTGGCCTTGCTGTTCGCGCAACCGCCAGGGCATGCGCCCGATCACCTGCATGGCCACCCGGTCGGCGGTGGCCAGCGTCAAAACCTGGCTCGGCGCGACGAAATATTCCCCCGCCGCCTGTGCCGCCTCGATGGTCTGGGCCTGCATCAGTTCGCGGCCCGCGCGCATCGAGGTATTGTCATCGGTCAGCGCGGTCCAGGCCATCGACATGACGGATCCGGCCGGCGTGATGGTGCCCAGGTTCCATTGATCACCCGGTATGACGGGGCCGTTTTCCGTCCAGCGCATCGTGATCGTGACCGGGGCGGCATCGGCCACGTTAATGATCGAGCGCCGGGTCTCGAACTCGGCCCAGCCATCGGGCGTGCGATATTGCTCGGGATTGTCGGGGTTCACCTCTTCGACATAGAGGTCGATATCGTCCATATAGGACGAGGTCAGCCCCCAGCCCAGGACATCGCTGCGCCCCACCATGATCAGCGGCATGCCGGGGATGCTGCCGCCAATGACGCCGCCGGTGCTCAGCTCCATACGCGCCAGATACCACAATGTCGGGGCCGTCAGCCCCAAATGCGGATCATTGGCCAGCAGGCTCGCGCCGGTGGCCGATCGGCTGCCCGCCGCCGCCCAGGCGTTCGATGCGCCAGCCAGACCCGGCCCCGCGCCAGGGAAAAGCGGATCGCGCGGCAGGGTCTCGGTGTTTTCGGCAAAACGCGGCACGCTCGGGAAAAGGGCCGAGTATTCCGGTAATTCGGCCACCGCCGCGCCGATCGGGTCGGGCAGGATATCGGCCAGCCTGGCGGCATCATTGAGCGCCAGAGAGGTCCGCGCGCGCAGGATTTCGGCTTCCTGCTGGCCGGTCATCTGCAGCGCCATGAGGTTCATGATGGCGATGGAGTCGGCCGGCCGCCAGGGCGCGATTTCGGGCGAAAACAACAAGAGTTCGGGCGCGCCCCGGCCCAAAGCTTCGTCGGCCACCACCTCCAGCCAGGCATTCACGCCGTCCGAATAGGCCTCCAGCATGGCCAGCGTCTCGGGGTCCTGGGCCGCGACGGACCGGTTGGCCAGCCCATAGAGATCCAGCCGGCGCAGCAGCGTGTCGATCTTCAGGGTGCGGGTGCCAAACAGCTCTGACAGGCGCCCCTGCACGGTGCGCCGCATCATCAGCATCTGCCATAGCCTGTCCTGGGCGTGCGCAAAGCCCAGGCCGTAATACACATCCTGATCGTTCTGGCCGTAGATATGGGGCACATTGGCGTTCGATCGCACGATATCGACGCGGTCGCCAAGCCCGGGCACGTTCCATTGCGCGTCATAATCGGGGATCGAGCGCGAAAACACCCAGTAGGCCAGCAACACGGCAACCACCGACAGGGCCAAAGCCACGGATACGATGCGGATCATCCAGCGCAGAAATACGGCCATGTCCTGCCTTCGATTATGGACCGATTCGGGGGGAACAGGGCGGAGCCTACCCCGCCCGCAAAGCCTTGCAAAGAGATGAGGCACCCCGAAAGCCGCCCCATGCGTCTAATCGGCGGTTTCCGGTGTCACGGCAGAATGCGGCTATAGCGCTGACCTTCCAGCGTTGCGCCGGCAATCAGCCCGGCCTGACCGAAGACCACGCCGATAACGGGGCTCAGCAGGCTGGTGGTGTCGGTGCCCAGATTGGCACCCTGCCGGTTCACGGCATATTCGATATCGGCACCTACGACCCACCCCGAGGAATAGCGGAAATCGCGCAGCGATTCCTCGGTCATGAAAAACAGCGCATGGGCATATTGCTGCGCCCCGATCTGCAACCCGAAGGTGGCCGAGGCCGAAGAGTAATAATCCACCGTCGCGCCATTGATGCGCAACGCGCCACGGCCATAGCCGCCGCCAAAGCCGAAGCCGGCCTCGGTGATCAGCGGCATGATCAGCACGCCCTCGGCGTCACTGGTCAGCTCGCGCGTGCCGGGGATGTTGTCGTACATAAAGGCAACGGCGCTATCGACCCGGCTGTCGATACGCTGGCCTGCATCCGACCCGATGCCGCCGGCGCAGGCCGCCAACGGGAGGATGGCTGCCGAGCCGAGAATGAGGTTGCGCCTGCTCAGGGTGCTCATGATATGGGACCGCCTGTGTTATTGCTCGATTGCTTGGGCCTTCATTCGCCCTTGCGGCGCAAGATACGCAGGTTTTGCGGGTCTGTCATCCCAGAACCACAGCATCTTGCGGGTTTTCGCCTATTTCATTGGTGTGCCGCCCGGCGGCGGCGATCCGCCTGGCGCTCGGGTTTCCAGCGCCGATGCACCCAGAACCATTGTTCAGGGCGCGCGCGAACCTGCGCGCCGAGGCTGTCCATCAGATCGCGGGTCATGGTGACGGGGTCGGAATGGGCCACCGGGGCCTCAAGCAGCACATCGAAATCGAGCCCGTTATCAAGCCGTCGGGCGTAGATTGGCACAACCAAGGCATTGAATTTCAGAGCGATCTCGCCGACCGACAGGGCCGTTGGGGCCGGTTTGCCCAAAAAGTCGACAACCGCGCCATCGCCGTAATACTGATCGA
>Ga0316207_10004108_pt1 | contig 12918 bp, 10 predicted proteins | sample 6weekpyrite_MG_FD_204943 | JGI IMG/M metagenome (GOLD analysis project Ga0316207, IMG submission 204943) | Microbial mat bacterial communities from mineral coupon in-situ incubated in ocean water Damariscotta River, Maine, United States -... | ecosystem: Environmental > Aquatic > Marine >... | reverse complement strand
TTACGACTAAAACCGGGTGATGTTGTCCATGTGCCAGCAAAAATTAACACTGTATCAGTGCTAGGCTCAGTTGCTCGGCCATCCATCTATGAACTAAAAAAAGAAAAGCAACTATCTCAAGTTTTGTCATTAGCGGGAAATGCTTTGCCCAATACGGATTTCAACGCTGTCCATGTAGAACGAGTAGAAGACAATGAGAATAAATTACTTACCCTAGATTTAAGTACGGAGACAGGTAAGAAGTTTACTGTTCAAAACGGCGATATTATCACCCTAAATGAGGTGCTTGAGAGGCAACAAAATGTTGTACACCTAAAAGGCGAAGTATTAAAGCCTGGTAAATATAGTTGGCGCCCTAATTTAAGAATTAGCCAAGTAATTCCAAACTTGAAAATACTAAAACCCGAAGCCGATCCAGAATATATTGTTGTAAAGAGGGTGGACCCTAAAGGGTATGAGGTTAGCGTGGAATCCGTTAGTATTCGCAAAGCTTTACAGGGTGAAAATAGTGAAGATAATATTTTGTTGCAGCCCATGGATGAAATCTATGTAGTTAGTCATGATAAAAACCGTTTGTTACAAATCAAGCCGGTTATCAATGAATTAATAAAATATTCAGATTCAGGCGAAGCCATACCTGTAGTGAAAATTAGTGGTCAGGTCGAAGGTCCAGGTAGATATCCATTGGAAAAGAATATGCGTGTAGCTGACTTGGTAAATGCTTCTGGCCGTTTAATGGAGTCTGCTTACATTTTAGAAGCGGAATTAACTCGCTTCAATACTAGTCAAGGTTCAGACAGGAATATTGAGCATATCAAAATCAATCTAGCAAATGCACTCGCCGGTGATAAAAAAGATAATATTCTCCTAAAATCCCATGACCTATTAAATATTAAAGAAATACCTTTATGGAAAGAAGATGAAATTGTCCAGTTATATGGAGAAGTTAGATTTCCTGGGTCTTACGCGATTCGACGAGGGGAATCTCTCAAACAGTTATTAGCTCGCGCTGGAGGGGTTACTCAATATGCCTATCCAGAAGGCGCTGTTTTTATTCGTGCTGATCTGAAAAAAAGAGAACAAGAACGGCTGGATACCATGGCTAGAAATCTAGAATCAGAACTAGCAGCGATTGCTTTATCTAGAAGCGCTGACCCTACTCAGGTTACCGATTTAAGTTCGGCTAACGGTTTACTCAATCAATTGAAAGGCGCTGAAGCCGCGGGTCGGTTGGTTATTGACTTAAAAGCACTATTGGATGAAAGCAACGAAGGAGCAATCATTTTAAGAGATGGTGATGAGTTATTTATTCCTTCTCAAATGCAGGAGGTTAGTGTAATTGGCCAAGTTTATCATTCTACTTCACATTTGCATAAGGATGGGCTTAGTGTTGAGAATTACGTAGACCTAAGTGGAGGTATGACCAACAAGGCGGATGAAGATAACGTGTATGTAATTCGATCTAACGGTGCTGTTCAAGCCGCAAAAAACGGCTGGGATGAGGATGAACTTTTGATTCATCCTGGAGACACCATCATTGTTCCGCTTGATGCTGACCGTATTAGCAATCTAAAACTTTGGACAAGTATCTCTCAAATTGTTTATCAACTGGGCTTATCTGCGGCTGCGTGGAATACTGTCGGTATATTTAAGTAGGTCAATAATATGAGTGATATAAAGCAAGATCAGGCCACAAAAGCTGAAGAAAAAGCAGTTTATTATCTTTCTCCACAAATGCCAGTTGAAGAAGATGAAATTAATTTGATTGACTATTGGCGTATTTTGATGCGCTTTAAATGGTTAATTATTTTAATCACCGCTATTGCTGGTAGCGCAACCATAGCAATGGCATTTCATATGACACCAATCTATCGAGCCGAAGCTACCTTAGCGCCTGTTAGTGAAGAAAAAGGTGGCGGCCTAGCAGCTTTAGCTGGACAGTTTGGTGGTTTAGCTTCGCTTGCGGGGGTTAACCTGGGTGGCGGTGGCGGTAAAATAGAAGAAGCTATTGCAACTTTGGAATCACGGGCGTTTACAGATCAGTATATTAAAGAAAAAGGTCTCATGCCCATTTTATTCCATGAAATTTGGGACGCACAGTCAAAGACCTGGATGGTTGAAACAAAAGACGATGAGCCGACCTATTGGCAAGCATATAAAGTATTTGATGAAATTCGGACTTTAGCTAGTGACAAAAAATCAGGTATGTATACGTTAGCATTTGAATGGCATGATCCGGAGTTAGCAAAAGACTGGGCCAATGATCTTGTGAAAAGGATTAATGCTCACCAAAAGAAAGTGGCTATTGAAGAAGCCAAGAAAAGTATCGCTTACTTAGAAAATCAACTCAATGAAACGAGTGTGGTTGAAATGCGCCAGTCTATCTTTCGACTTATAGAGGCGCAAACAAAAAATATTATGTTAGCGAATGTTAGAGACGAATTTGTTTTTAAAGTAATTGACCCAGCAGTTGTTGCCGAAAAACCGATAAAACCAAAGAAAAAGTTAATGGCAATACTCGGTGTGATTGTTGGTTTTATGCTTGGTGTATTTTTAGCATTCTTTATTGCTTTTATTAAAAAGCAGAAAGCATTGTCTGAAGAGGCTGTTCAGTAGATTTTATAAATTATGGGAATCTCATGAAAACATTATATCCAGTAATACTATGTGGTGGATCGGGTACTAGGCTTTGGCCAATGTCTCGGCAGCAATATCCAAAGCAATTACTTTCACTTGTTGAAGAGCATAGTTTGTTTCAAGCAACATTGACCCGTATTTATAATAATAAAACAGTTGGGATCAAACTTCAGCCGCCAATCATTGTCACAAATGAAGAGCATCGATTTTTAATTGCTGAGCAGATTCGGCATTTAAATATTGAAAATAGCGTTATTCTTTTAGAACCTGAAGGTAAGAATACGGCGCCTGCACTTTCACTAGCGGCAAATTATTTAATTGAAAATGATCCAGATAGTCTAATGTTGGTTATGCCTGCTGACCATGTAATTCAACAACCCAAGTCTTTTTTAGCTGCAGTGGTTGAAGCTGCCAAAAATATCAATGAAGATGACCTTTATACTTTTGGTGTCGTGCCGACAAAACCAGAGACTGGTTATGGCTATATTAAAAAAGGTTCGGAGAAAAATGGAATTATTGCTTGTCTCGATGAGTTTGTAGAAAAACCTAAACTTGACGTTGCTCAGCAATATGTTGATTGTGGTGACTATGTTTGGAATAGCGGTATGTTTTTATTTTCCGCAACGACATGGGTCAAGGCAAGTAAAGCTTTTAGTCCGGCGATACAAGAATGCGTAGATAAAGCCTATGCCAATAAAACGCAGGATTACGATTTTATTCGTATTAATGAAAACCAATTCTCACAATGTCCTAGCGATTCTATTGATTACGCGGTGATGGAAAAACTGAAATCCTCAGAAAGCTTTAATGGCTATGTTGTCTCTTTAGATGCGGGCTGGTCTGATATTGGTTCTTGGGATAGTTTATGGGAGATTAATGAGAAAGATCAAAGTGGTAATGTCTTTAAGGGTGATGTACTTGCCGAAAATACAAAAAATTCCATGATTCTTTCAGAAAGTAGAGTTGTCGCAACTATAGGTGTTGATAACTTGATTGTGATTGATACCCCTGATGCGGTATTAATTGCAGATAAAAATGAATCTCAATCGGTGAAAAAAATTGTGAATCGTTTAGCCGACGCAGCAAGAGATGAAATCATAACCCATCGAAAGGTATATAGACCATGGGGTAATTATGAAAGTATTGATAATGGCGCTAGATTTCAAGTAAAACGAATTGTTGTAAATCCAGGGGCAACGCTATCATTGCAAATGCATCATCATCGTGCTGAGCATTGGATTGTGGTCACAGGGACAGCTCAGGTCACACGTGGCGAAGAAGTTTTCTTATTGTCTGAAAATGAATCAACTTATATCCCGCTGGGTGTTACCCACCGTTTAGAGAACCCTGGAACCATACCTTTGGAAATAATTGAAGTACAATCAGGAAGTTATCTTGGTGAAGATGATATTGTACGCTTCCAGGATGACTACGGAAGAAATCAGTAACAACTTTTCCCATTTTAGATTAAAATAGCTCACTTAAAAGGCGTTTTTCCCTTGGGGAAGATGCCTTTTTTCTATGCACGAATTATGAGTATAATTAGCTAAATCATTGTTTATAAAGTAGGTATTTGTGAATTCTATTGATCATATCAGAAATTTTTCAATCATAGCCCATATAGATCATGGCAAATCGACGCTATCAGATCGTTTAATAGAAATATGTGGTGGCCTTTCTGAGCGTGAAATGGATTCGCAAGTATTGGATTCCATGGATTTGGAAAGGGAACGTGGAATTACCATTAAAGCACAAAGTGTTACGCTCAGTTATACAGCGAAAAGTGGAAAGGTCTACAAATTAAATTTCATTGATACCCCAGGACATGTTGATTTTTCTTATGAAGTCTCTCGTTCTTTGGCAGCATGTGAAGGTGCATTACTCGTTGTTGACGCGTCACAAGGGGTAGAAGCGCAAAGTGTTGCGAATTGTTATACCGCCATAGAGCAAGGTTTAGAAGTTCTACCTGTTTTAAACAAAATAGACTTACCTGCAGCAGATCCTGATCGTGTTAAACATGAAATAGAAGAAATCATTGGTATTGAAGCAGATGAAGCAATTTCCATGAGCGCCAAGACGGGTGTTGGCGTAGATGAGTTGCTAGAGCAGCTCGTTGAAAAAATTCCAGCACCCCAAGGTGATCCTGAAGGTCAATTAGAAGCGCTAATTATCGATTCATGGTTTGATAATTATCTTGGAGTAGTTTCATTGGTACGTATTATTAATGGGACATTGAAGCCAAAGAAAAAAATAAAAGTTATGTCCACCGGTGACGCGCATTTGGTTGAACATGTTGGGATTTTTTCGCCCAAACGTAACGATCTACCTCAATTATCTGCTGGCGAGGTAGGGTATGTTATTGCAGGAATTAAAGTTGTAGACGGAGCACCCGTTGGTGATACCTTAACGTACGCAGATAATCCTACGACTAAAGCGCTTCCAGGTTTTAAACCTGTACAGCCGCAAGTGTTTGCTGGTTTATTCCCAGTGAGTGGTGAAGACTACGAAGACCTTAGAGACGCGTTGGCAAAACTGCGTTTAAACGATGCCGCCTTATTTTATGAGCCTGAAACATCCCAAGCTCTTGGGTTAGGTTTCCGCTGTGGTTTCCTTGGAACACTTCACATGGAAATCATACAGGAGCGATTAGAGCGTGAATATGACTTAGAACTTGTAACAACAGCGCCAACAGTTGTTTATGAAGTTTTATTGAAATCCGGAGAGCTCATTAACGTTGATAATCCATCAGAATTACCAGAAATCAATAAAATCGAAGAAACGCGTGAACCGATCATCACTGCCAGCATCTTATTACCTAAGGAATATGTCGGTAATGTAATAAGTCTTTGTATTGAAAAACGTGGCGTTCAGAAAAAACTTCAATATCTTGGCAATCAAGTTTCATTGGAATATGAGTTACCCATGAGTGAAGTGGTTATGGACTTTTTTGACAAATTAAAGTCGGTCAGCCGCGGATATGCTTCATTGGATTATCATTTTACACGGTTTCAAGCGTCTGACTTGGTGAAGATGGACATATTAATTAATAGTGAAAAAGTTGATGCGCTATCTATTATCATCCACAAAGACGCAGCTTACGGAAGAGGACGCGATTTAGCGGAGAAGATGCGGGAAATTATTCCTCGACAAATGTTTGATGTAGCGATCCAAGCAGCTATTGGTTCACATATAATTTCACGCTCAACCGTAAAAGCACTTAGAAAAAATGTAACAGCAAAATGTTATGGCGGTGACGCCAGTCGTAAACGTAAATTACTGGAAAAACAAAAAGCCGGTAAAAAACGAATGAAGCAAGTGGGTTCGGTGGAAATCCCACAAGAGGCTTTTCTTGCTGTATTAAAAGTAGATAGTAAATAACAAAGTGAATAAAAAGGATATCACTTAATGAATATAGATTTCCCAACAATAATGGTGATTGCTACTATCGTCACAGGTGTCATCTGGGCAATAGATGTGAAGTTATGGAAACCAAAAAGGGTCGAAGAAGGTAAGAATCTAGAAGAAACCTATACTGGCGCTGATAAAGAAGAAGTTGTTGAAAAAGCCTATAAAGAACCTGTCATAGTCGAATATGCACGTTCATTTTTTCCCGTGATATTAATTGTATTAGTTTTACGATCATTTTTAGTAGAACCTTTTCGAATACCTTCAGGATCTATGATCCCTACGCTAAAAGTGGGTGATTTTATTTTAGTAAACAAATTTTCTTATGGAATTCGTCTCCCAGTATTAGACACAAAAATTATAGGCATCGGTTCACCAGAACGTGGTGATGTCGCAGTATTCCGTTTTCCAAAAGATCCTTCGGTAGATTATATAAAGCGTGTTATTGGTGTTCCTGGTGATCGTATTGCTTATCGCAATAAAGCACTCTACATAAACAGTGAGCGTATTCCTGTCACTAAAGTTGGAACCTATACAGAAACCAAAGACGGGCTACCTATCCCAGGTGCAAATCGATACAGCGAACAAATTACCGATACTTTGGCACATGAAATACTTGTTGAGTCCATGAAACCTGCATTTAATGGGGAATGGATAGTGCCTGAGGGTCATTATTTTGTAATGGGTGACAATCGCGACAATAGTAACGACAGTCGTTATTGGAAATTTGTGCCCGAAGCTAATTTAGTGGGCAAAGCCTTTATGATTTGGATGAATTGGAATCTAGACGATGGCGGAATCGAGTGGTCTAGAATAGGTAGCTCTATCGAATAATTTAGGATAAGAAATGAAAACAATAAAAACATCAAAACATCAATGTGGGATAGGGGTAATAAGTTTATTATTAATCGTATTAATATCAGTTAGTGCAATTATTGTTGTAATAAAGTTAACACCAAGCTATTTAGAAAATTACACATTAAAGTCAGTATTGCAGGGGGTAGAACAGGATTTTGCTGGCAAAAAAAATACTCCGACCAAATTAAGGAGCGTTGTTCAAAAACGTTTGCTTACTAATAATATAAGATCAGTAAAGCCATTAGATGTTCGAATTATTGAAGTGTCCAAAAATATGCAAATTAAAATAGAGTACGAGGTGCGAAAACCGCTGGTGGGTAATATTTCAGCCGTTTTAAGTTTTTCAGAGTTGGCAGAGGTTCCTAATTGATTGCCAATAAAAATAGCTTGTTTAAACACTTAAATTATACATTTGAAGATCAAGCGCATATTGATTTGGCACTAACACACAGAAGTGCTAGTAACCAACATAATGAGCGATCAGAATTTTTAGGTGATAGCGTATTAAATTTTGTGATTTCCGAAGCGTTGTATCGAGAGTATCCAAAAGCTAAGGAAGGGGAGTTAAGCCGTTATCGAGCGACGCTTGTCAGAAAAGAAACGTTGGCAGAAATAGCGCGCGAAATTGATTTGGGTAATTACCTAGTACTAGGTGCTGGTGAATTAAAAAGTGGCGGGTTTCGACGAGACTCAACATTAGCCGATGGCCTAGAAGCAGTATTTGCTGCTGTTCTGTTAGATGGTGGATATGAATCTGCGAAAAACACTATCCTACAATTGTTTGAAACGAGAATTCCAGTTGTAGCAGATAGGCAACTAAAAGACCCAAAAAGTCGCCTTCAAGAGTATTTACAATCAAATAAGAAAACATTGCCTATTTATACCGTTGTAGAAACAAAGGGCGAAGCGCATGATCAGATGTTTACCATCGAGTGTGTCGTAGGAGAATATAATATTAAAGTTACTTCAACAGGTAAAAGTCGTAGAAAAGCGGAGCAATCTGCAGCAAAACAAATATTAACTCAACTCGATGTAAAATCATGAAAACAGGATTTATTTCAATTGTAGGCCGACCAAATGTAGGAAAATCCACACTGCTGAACAAATTGCTTGGGCAGAAGATAAGTATTACTTCGCGAAAACCACAAACCACACGCCATAATATTACTGGCATCCATACAACTGAAAAATCGCAAATGATATTTGTTGATACGCCAGGGATTCATAAGAAAGAGATTAAAGCAATGAATCAGTATATGAATCGATCAGCGTTGCAGAGCTTGCACGATGTCGATGTCATTCTTTTTGTTGCGGAAGGAACACGTTGGACAGATGAAGATGAAAATATCATTGAGAAATTAAAATCAGTTCAATGCCCAGTGATTTTGCTAATTAATAAATCAGATCTAATAAAAGATAAAACAGAATTTTTACCGCATATTAATCAATTGTCTGAAAAATTAAAATTTCATGACATATTACCCATATCAGCCAAAAGTGGCTATCATACTGAACAACTTTTGAGTATTTTAGAAGAATTGCTGCCTGAAGGAACGCCATTTTTTCCTGATGATCAAATTACCGATAGAAGCTCTCGGTTTCTTGCGTCAGAAATTGTTCGAGAAAAACTTATGCGGACACTGAGCCAGGAATTACCCTATGCATTGACTGTTGAAATTGAGCAGTTTAAAGAAAGTGATGGCCTACTTGATGTTGCTGCAGTTTGTTGGGTTGAAAGAAAAGGGCAAAAATCCATACTCATTGGGAAGCAAGGGAAAAAGCTTAAGGAGATCGGCACTCAAGCGCGACAGGATATGGAAAAACTTTTTGGTCAAAAAGTTTTTCTCCAGCTTTGGGTTAAAGTAAAAGAAGGTTGGTCGGATGATGTTAGGGCGTTGCGTAGCTTGGGTTACAGTGACGAGTAAGTCATGCCATTTACCAATGAAGTAGAGCGTATTCACAATCAACCTGCTTTTGTTTTGCACAAACGACCATTTCGCAATACTAGTTTAATTTTAGATTTGTTTACAAAAGATTTTGGGCGAATAAGCCTGGTAGCAAAAGGCGCTACTGGACAGAGGTCAAAATTAAAAGGTATATTGCAGGTCTTTCAACCCTTACATATCTCCTGGATCAGAAAAACGGAACTTGGAACCGTCACATCTGCTGAAACTCTCTCCCCACCATTTATGTTAGTTGACGACTCTTTGTATGCTGCAATGTACATAAATGAAATTATTCTCAAATTAACCACTAAAGACGATCCTCATTCTGAAATATTTACTAAGTATTTGGCCTTGTTAGATCAACTTAATAATAAGCAAAACATTGAAGGTAATTTACGACTATTTGAAAAAGAAATGCTTCAAGAGTTAGGTTACGAACTAAATTTATATCAGGATGCAGAAACTCATGATGATATAGATCCCGATCTAACTTATGAATTTGTGCCTGGTTTTGGGTTGGTTAATAATCAAATGCAACAAACAGGTAAATTACTATTTTCCGGGAGGAGTATCTGTAATTTTGCGAACAATATTTTTGAAACTGAATCAGATCTAAAATTTGCTAAGATTGTTATGAAATTATCGTTACAGCAATTATTGGGGAAAGAAGAGTTAAAAACAAGAGAGCTATTTCGTTCGTATTTAGCCACTAAAAAACATTAAAGCCCCGCAGGTTGGGGACCAAAGGGTGGATCGGTCCAGACGAATGGTGCTGAGCCAACAATCGAACGTGTAGCGGCAGATTGACCTGAAGTAATATTTTCATATTGCTGAAATGAAAACACACCTGGAGGTCCTCCCATCCCACCCATGCCGGCAATAGCACAACCAGGGCAAACTTGCCCAATCCAAATCACTTGTACTTCCGCACCTGTATTCCAGGCGACCGTTCCCCCTGGAGGTGCTCCACCGCCGCCCATACCCGCAGGGTTACCCGTTGGTGCGCCTGGTGGATTTGGAAAAGGTGTTGGTTGAGGGTTGGGAAGAATTCCAAACGGCGGCGCACCAGCCCCGCCTGCTGGATTTGGTGTAGCGCCTCCCATACCCATTCCCATGCCTCCCACAGGTGGAGGCAAGGTTGCAGTGCCAAAGGGGACGTAGTCACCACGTGCTCTACGAAGAACGAAAACTTGATCGTCTCGTCCACCACCGTTACCTGTAGAGATCACTGCGGAATTTGTCACTGTTTGATCAAGTCCTAAACTTGTCCCCGTGACATTTTCATTAACATCCGCATGTTGCTCCAGAAAAAAAGAATAATCTAAGGCCACGCCTTGCGCCATTGTGTCCGTGACTCTAAAGTTTATATCGATTGAAGGTTGATTTGGCGTAATTCCCCAGCCGGAAAATACAGAGTATGAATAATCAAAACTTGTTGCGTTAACACCCGTTTGAGAAATTGTCATTTGGGTTGCTACACCACTATTTTGAGCGCTGATTATATTTTCATTAACTTGATCTGTTCCTGGGGTAACAACAATTGGATCAAAAAAAATCGGGTTTGTTGGGTCATTTGGGTCTACGACAGGAATAGGCAGGCCGGCAGTATTTGATGCATTTACAAATGTTTCTGATTGATGAGTTCCGCTAGTGTTGTCATCAATGATAACTTGAATAAAGGTTTCACCACTGGCATTGTTTGTTAAGAGTCTTTGTACCATATTGTCACTGGACACATTATCTGCACAGGTAAAACCCGCCGGACAAGTAGCCGTAATGGTGCCTCCCTGATTGGACCAGGAACCAAATGGCGTAGGTGGTGCCGCATGACTTGGTGATAACAGTAGCAAAGTAAAACCAAACAGACGAATTAAAAAACGCCCGTTTATCTTTGTGTCAAAATTTCCCCACACGACACCATGTTGCATTTTCAACATGGATTTCCCTGTATCTTAGGATTTATTTTTTTATTGCACCGAAATGCAGGTCAACACCTAAGAACTAGCGGGGTATTAAAATCCAACTAGCTTCCCTGTATGTAAAACAGACCAAACGGTTACATTACCAATTATTTTAGTTAGTTATTTAGGTATTATAGTTCCGTTGGAGATAGTCTTCAACGAATGCCTGATTATAGGCCAGGTTGGGGGCCAAAGGGTGGGTCTGTCCAGGTGAGTGGTGCTGTTCCTGTAATAGATCGTGAAGTGGCAATACTGCCATTACTTAAGTTTTCATATTGCTGAAAGGAAAAGGAACCATTTCCACCCCCCATCCCGCCCATGCCCATACCGCCAACCATGCAACCGGGACAAATTTGGCCAATCCAAATCACTTGTACTTCGTTACCTGCACCCCAGGATACAGTGCCGCCAGCAGGTCCGCCACCCATGCCCATGCCGGCAGGATTACCCGTTGGTGCGGTGATGGGATTAGCGGGAATTGCCGGGCCACTCGCATTACCATTGCTATTGATTGAACCACCAGCAAAATTTCTATCATTTACGACGTTATTATTATTACTATTTGTTTCGTTGTTGTTAAAGATGGAGCCAGGGAATGCGCCAATCAAAGGCGGAACATTGTCAGTTGGTCCGGTGAAGTCATCCGGTGGGGCCGTTTGAGGACTTCCAGGCTCAGCACCACTGCCTAAACCAAACCCATTAGGTGGCGGAGTAAAGTCTATATTTCTTGCACTTAGCGTTGTACCTCTGCTGCTACCTGAACTAGCAGCTCTCCCTGACAAACTTCTACCCATACCACCACCTGCAACAGGTGCGGGAGCGGGTGCTGGTGCAGCAGTACCACCACCCGTTGCAGGCGCGGGTGCCGGTGCTGGCGCTGGCGCAGCAGCACCCATTCCACCACCGCCGCCACCTCCACCCATGCCGCCCATTCCAGCAGCAGATGGTAGTGTTGCAGATCCACCGGTTGTAAAACTACCGCCCGCACGTCGTAAAACAAATGTATGGATATCTTGTCCACCACCGTTTGATCCATTTAAAACACCAGAGTTAGTCACTGTTTCTCGAATGCCATAAAAGTATCCCGTGGTATTGCCTTGGTTATCTTGGCGCTGCTGATAGTTAAAATTATAATCAAAACCAACACCTTGATAGTTATCTGTTACGGTTTGGTCTAAATCGATTGCCGCTTGGCCTGTGGAATTGGCCCAGCCAAGATTTAAAATGGTGGTGTAATCTAGGTTTTCAGTGCCGGTTTGATTGATAGTAACTTTTGCGGAAATTCCACCTTGATTACTACTTCCGTTAACAAAGTTTTCTGCTTGGAATCGGCCGGTATTATTTGCTGCCCCATCTTGAATGATGAGTTGAATGTAACTTTCACCAGTTCCATTTCGAGTAACAATTCGTTGTAACATGTTGTCGCTAACAACATTGTCCGCACAGGTGAAGCCGCCTGGGCAAGTCGCTGTGATATTGCCGTTGCCACCCCAAGAGTCAAAGGGAATAGGCGGTGCCGCAAATATAGGTGAGGAGAGTAATAAAAAAAAGACAAAGAAAATCGAGCGCCTGCAATAATACAGACGTAATTCTGGAATACTTCTTCCCAATACCCACTTTCTACCCACAAAAACCTCAACTTAGGCTTACTACGGCACATAAAGCAGTCTTGGCTCTTTGTACCTAAGTTTCTAGTTCCTTTAGAAAATCCGGGAGCAATACAACAACCAGAAAAATCCAACAGTATTATAATTGTTATAAAACTAGTCCGAGTATAGTCAAAAAACTGACATATTACAATGTAATACATTGATTTCTTAAAGCAATTGCTATAGTCTGCCGAGCTTCGCAACCATGAAAATGCTTACAAAATATGTCATCTTTCCAATCGCAATTTCATTCTCTTCGACTGATAAAACAGCATAAATGATGCCGGCAAAGCGCTTATCAATTGCTCCAATGATGGATTACACGGACCGTCATGAACGTTATTTCCTTCGTTTAATCACTGAAAAAACTTGGTTGTATACTGAAATGGTGACAACCAACACAGTGTTGCACGGTAATCAGTCTAGAATATTGAGCTTTAACCAAAGTGAACATCCCATTGC
>Ga0316207_10004107_pt1 | contig 12919 bp, 12 predicted proteins | sample 6weekpyrite_MG_FD_204943 | JGI IMG/M metagenome (GOLD analysis project Ga0316207, IMG submission 204943) | Microbial mat bacterial communities from mineral coupon in-situ incubated in ocean water Damariscotta River, Maine, United States -... | ecosystem: Environmental > Aquatic > Marine >... | reverse complement strand
TTTTTCTTTTTAGTTATTTTGTTAATGGGTATCGCGCCAGCAACGCCATGGCGGAAAGTGAATTTGTCACGTCTTTGGGCACGCTTATGGATAGCGTTAGTGGCTGGGTTACTTGCTGCGGTTGCTATGTTTATCTGGGATAGCAATGCACATTGGTTCGCATATGCAGGAACAGGTTTAGTCGCATTTGTGTTGGCGGCAATGTTGGTTGATTTTTTCCGCAACGCAAGTCGACGTGCAAAACAAAATAATCAAAACATAGTGAGTGCATGGCTGTATTTGGTTAAACGTAATCGTCGCTATTACGGTGGTATGTTTGTTCACTTTGGTGTTTTGATTATTGCGATTGGAATGATTGGTTCCGGTTTGTTCCGACAGGAACAAGTCGTATTGATGGCCAAAGGTGATGTGCTTGAAATTGGTAATGAACAACTACGTTTTGATGGTGTTAGACAATTCAAGAAAGATAATTATTTTGCCCTGCAAGGTCAGTTCGCATTGATTGGAACAGATATTGTTATAACACCTGAACGCCGAAAGTATCCGGTGCAGGCAGCACCGACAACTGAGTCTGGTATTGATTCAACGTGGGCACGTGATGTCTATATTGTGATTGGCGAAATTGTTGAAGGTCGATACTCAGTACATGCTTATGTGAATCCATTGGTTGAATGGATCTGGGCGGGCGGCTTTATTATTGTTTTTGGTATTGGCTGGTCTTTATCACAACGACTACGGAAAAAACAATCAGTTTCATCAGTGGTTACATCACAGGGTAGTACTGCATGATGGGTAAGGTGTGGTGGGCAATTATCCCTGTATTAATAATATTATTTGCTTTACTAGGTTACGGTTTAACCAGTAACCCAAAGCATATTCCTTCGCCACTGATTGGCAAAACCTTCCCAGTACTTGAAGGAACGGATCTTAATGGCAATGTTGTTAGCTTGGGCGTTATTGATGGCAAGCCAACGATTGTTAATGTTTGGGCATCCTGGTGCGCGGCATGCCGTTCTGAGCATAATGTTTTATTACGAGGTGTGCGTCGTTATGGCGATAGCATTTCATTAGTTGCTATTAATTATAAAGATGAATTACCTAATGCAAAGGTTTGGCTGCAGCAGTTGGGAGATCCTTATCTTTGGTCGTTTCATGACTTATCAGGAAGAGTCGGTTTGGAATTGGGTGTTTATGGTGTGCCCGAAACATTTTTCGTTAATAAGCAGGGAATTATTGTTGAAAAAATCTCTGCACCCTTGACCGATGAACAATTCGCTGCAGGTGTTGAGTTAATGAGTAAGTAGTAATGGAAATAAATATAAAAAAAATAACTATTTTTTGTTTGGCATTGAGTTTTTCTTCATTAGCACTTGCGGTCGAGGTAAACGAAGATCCACTTGAAAGAAAAATGTTAGACATTGCCGAGAAGCTTCGTTGTACTGTATGTCAAAATCAACCTGTTGCAGAATCAAACTCTGGTCTGGCAAAGGATATGCGAGATTTGATTACAGAAAAATTAAAACAGGGTCGCAATGAAGAAGAAATTATGCAGTTTTTTGTGGATCGGTATGGTGATTATGTTTTGTTAGAGCCACCGCAGTCAGGTAATGGCGCGATGCTTTGGGTGTTCCCACCTCTATTACTTTTACTTGCGATGCTGGCTGCTATTTTTATGATGAAGTCACGCAGTGAGAAACAAACAACGACTCCACCACCTGCACTAAGTGAAGCGGATAAAGAACGCATTCGCCGTGCGCGTGCAGTTGATAGTGGTGAAGAAAATAAATCAGGGGATGTGCATTAAATGTTGTTACTTGTTATTAGTTCAATCATCTTGTTTGCACTGTGTGCCTGGTTTCTTGCAAAACCTTTTCGTGAATCTGGTCAGGAGCACGAGATATCTGCGCAGCAGCGACAATACGCATTGGCACGTGACCGGGTTTTACGTCAGTTGGAACAACTTGAAGTGCAGGCAGACGAGGGTGTACTTGAAGCTGATGTGGCAGGTGATGAGATTTTGCGTTTGGAAGCCGAACTTGCCACCATTTTAAAACATTTGGAAACACTTGAAACCACATCAGGCTCTGAGTCACTGAGCCAACAAGGACGTTTGCAATGGTTGTTGGCGATGGCGGTGTTTGCATTAGTGATACCGTTGGCTGCTGTAGTTTCTTACGGTAGCTGGCAATCCGATGCCTTATTAAAATTGGCAGGTGTAAACGGTCATGATGGGATGTCGGTGAGATCGGCGTCAGCATCGGCACCTGCTGCCGCATTTCCACCAGAAGTAATGGAAATGGTGGCACGTCTTGAAAAACGTATGGCAGAGTCGCCCAATGACGGCACGGGCTGGAAACGTTTAGGCCGTTCCTACATGGTGATGGGGCGTCGGGATGATGCTATTGCTGCCTATCGCAAGGCATCGAGCCTGTTGCCAGAGGATGCAGATGTTAAGGCTGCATTGAGCGAATTGCAGACAGGTGGAGCCACGAACTCAGCCCCCCAGCAAGCTACACAGGAATTCCCGCCGCAAGTATTAGCGATGGTGGCTCAGCTTGAAAAACGCTTGTCAGAATCACCACAAGACGGAGATGGTTGGAAACGCCTTGGTCGAGCCTATACGGTGATGAAACGCTATAGTGAGGCGGTTTCTGCTTACACCTCGGCGGCCGAGCTTTTGCCGAATGACCCGGTTATTCAACAAGCACTTCAGCAATTAGCACAGATTGCGACGGAGGTTGGCGGACATAATGACACTGAAATGGCTGAAAACACGGGTCGTGCAGCACATCCACCCTTGCCAAAAGGGTCGCTTGAGAACATTATTAAGCTCGAAAAAGCGATTGCCAAAGAACCTGAAAATGCAATTGCATGGACTGAATTAGCCAAGGCTTATTCCGGGATTAACCGTAAACCAGATGCAATTCGTGCCTTCGCTAAAGCACATGAATTACGTCAGGATAGTGTTTTAATCTTGTCTATGTACGCCGAAGAGGTGTTTAATAGTAATCCGCGCGACCCGGATGGAAAAGCCTTAGCTTTATATACTAAGCTTAATAAACTGTCGCCAAAACATCCGGATGGCTTGTGGTTTCTTGGTTTAGCGGCCTACAGCGAAGGCAATTTGGGGCGAACTATAAAGCTTTGGGGACAACTATTAACCGTATTGCCACCGGGTAGCGAAGGTTACGCCAGTGTTCGACAAGCAATATCTAAAGTTGAGATACTTTTAAATAAAGACAAATAGTTTCATAATGGGGTGGATCGGCAGGGGGTTGATCCATTTATTTCTTAGATAAAAAAGGGCATTCCCCATTTAGTGGGGAACAACAACAATAAGGGATTCTGGCATGAAGGCATTTTTCTCTCGTAGTTTATTGTTGGTTGGACTGCTGTTCAGCCTATCAAACTTGTATGCAGATGATGCGACATTACCGCATTATTCGAGTGACAAGCACCTTGGCGTGGGTAGTTGTTCGAATAGTACCTGTCACGGTTCAATTCAGGCCTGGAAAAAGTCCAATATTTTACAAAATGAATATATCACCTGGACCAAAGAGGATAATCATTCTCGTAAAGCCTACAAGGTTTTGACGAATAAGTTATCGAAACGTATTGCGCGTAACTTGGGCTTAAAAGAACCTGCACATGAAGCTAAAGTTTGTCTTGATTGCCATGCGGATAATGTCCCTACTGATGTACGTGGCGAACGTTTTGATATTGCCGATGGTGTTGGTTGCGAAGCTTGTCATGGCGGTTCAGAGCGTTGGATAGAATCACATACCTCCAGCGAAACAACTCACGAAGAAAATCTGAAAAATGGTTTATACCCAACTGAAGATCCTGTCGCCCGTGCAACACTTTGTTACTCATGTCACTTTGGTGACAATAACAAGTTAGTCACGCACCGTATTATGGGGGCAGGTCACCCACGACTTCGTTTTGAGTTAGATACCTTTACCGCAACGCAACCAGCGCATTATGTAATTGATAAAGACTACCGTAAACGTAAGCCGGTTTTTTCTGGCGTACAAATTTGGGCAATTGGTCAAGCCATCGGTATGCGTTCAAATTTAGATTTATTAATGGATCCTAAACGTGGACGTGATGGCATATTCCCAGAGTTAGTTTTATTTGATTGCCATGCTTGTCACAAATCAATGGATTCGGCGAGCTGGCGAGCACGTGCGGGAACGGGTTTGCCACCAGGAGTAGTTCGTTTTAACGATGCCAACTTTATTATGCTGCGACATATTGTCAAAGTGGTTGATGCGGGTTTAGGAAAACAGCTTCGCACACAAACACGTGCATTACATCGCTCAGTAATTAATGGTAACGCGGCCGTTAAACGCGCTGCAGTAGCCGTTCGCGCAACTACCGAAAAAGCAATTAAGAAAATTGCCAAGCATGAGTTCTCTGATAGCGATGTGGTTGCAATACTCAATAGTATTGTTAGTGAGGGCTTAAAGGGTGAGTTACGTGATTATGCGTCAGCAGAACAAACTATGATGGCCGCCAATAACGTTGTTGTTGTGTTGGATAACGCTAAAGTCATTAATGATACTCAGCTTAATGCATTGAACAAGGCATTAGATAAAATGTTTGATACCACTAAGAACGATAAAGTTTATCGTCCGGGTAAGTTTAGTTCAGCACTTAAATCTTTAAAGAGCGCGATACCCAATATATAAAGGTTAACTAAGATAGGATTTACAAGATTAACAGGATGAATACTTTATGTTTCATCTTGTGAATCCTGTCGATAGGTTTAGAAGTTAATGAAATCTCGCGATTAAACCTAAGCTCATCTCTTTTACCGGTACAGGTATCTGCACTTCGTAACCACTTCCCAATGCGGCATCTAGCTGTTTGCCTTTTTTATCTATGATGCTTTCAAGTATAAATGTCTGATTCCCTTCGGGGATGATCAACTCAAGTTTGTCACCCACTGAAAACTTGTTTTTGGCATCAACTGTAGCAAGTTGAGTTGCCGGATCGAAGTCGATAACTTCGCCAACAAAACGTTGCGTAAAACTGGTTGATGCATTTTCCATATAATTCTGATGATCTTTGGTGTGATGGCGTTGGTAAAAACCATCGGTGTAACCACGGTTAGCCAGTGATTCAAGATTGCTTAGTGCGCGTTCATCAAAGGGGCGTCCTGCTTCAGCATCTTCAATGGCTTTTTTGTATATTTGTGCAGTGCGGGCAACATAGTAGTGAGACTTGGTGCGGCCTTCTATTTTGAGTGAATCGACACCGATCTCAACTAATCTTTGTACATGCTCAACAGCACGGAGATCTTTTGAGTTCATGATATATGTGCCTAGCTCATCTTCCATGATGGGCATCATTTCACCACGACGCTGGCCTTCTTCAATCATGTAGACTTGATCTGCCATTGGATGACGTTGCATGCCGCCGACCTGAGCAAGTTGACCTTCAGCAGTATTATTAACAACCTTCATATGTTCTGGAAGGTGAATATCGCCAGTGACATCTTCTTCTGTCGGTGAGAGAAAATATTCCCAGCGACATGAGTTGGTACAACTGCCCTGATTAGGATCACGGTGATTAAAATAACCCGATAATAAGCAGCGCCCGGAATAGGCAATACAAAGTGCACCGTGGACAAACACTTCGAGTTCCATATCGGGACAACGTTGACGAATATCATCGATCTCATCTAATGATAGTTCACGCGATAAAATAACCCGCTCAACACCGAGTGATTTCCAAAAATTAACAGCAGCGTAGTTCATGGTATTAGCTTGCACTGAAAGGTGAATCGGCATCTCAGGCCAACGTTCACGAACCATCATAATTAAACCGGGATCCGCCATGATAAGGGCATCAGGCTGCATGGCGATAATCGGTTCCATATCAGCTATATAGGTATCAACTTTACTGTTGTGAGGTAGCAAGTTACTGGCAACAAATAGTTTTTTGCCAAGATCATGCGCCTCGTTAATACCTTGTTCTAATTTGTCCAGTGAGAACTCATTATTGCGCACCCGCAGACTATAGCGAGGTTGCCCGGCGTACACCGCATCGGCGCCATAGGCAAAAGCATAACGCATGCTGTGTAGCGTGCCGGCAGGTGATAACAGTTCAGTTTTAGTAGCCATACAATCTGTCTGGGAGTTTGGGTTAGTGTCTGGGCGCGATTATAGAGTAAACAGCAGCCTGCAAACAGTCTTTTAAAGCTGGGGACGGAGTTGGTTAACCAAGTTGTATTGGCGTGGTTTATGGTAAATGGGGCAGGTAAAGCTCAGTGATACAGCGCTTAACTGCAAGTCAGTATTGAAATGTTCTTCATCACTGTAAAGTCGATCGCCAAGGATAGGGAATCCTGATCCAGATAAATGCTTGCGAATTTGGTGCTTACGACCTGTTTCAATATCAATACTGATAAGTGAACAATTCCGTTCTGTTGAGTATTTTACTAACCGACTATGACTGATGGCGGGCTTTTCATCAATGGGTGTTTTGATAGTCAGGACTTCGGGTGATGCGGGAAAGCGACCATGCACAATAGCTTCGTATGTTTTTTTAATTTTTCGTTGTTGAAATAATTCAGTTAACAGAGTCGTTGCTTTTTTTGTATGTGCTACGAGTATCAGGCCTGTCGCGGCACGATCAAGACGATGCACAATAAAAGCAGGGCGTTCAGGTTGTAAATGCTGCGATACCCAGCGTGCAATGGTGCAATGATCGCTCCACTTGCTGCCTTGTGACAATAAACCGCAAGGCTTGAACCAGACACTGTACTCACCTTCATCAGCAATTAAATGTGCCTCAGGAGGCACAAGGGCAAGAATGTCAGGGTTGTAGTATAGGTGTAAGGTATCGCCTGAATGGAGTTTCCGGTTTGCTCGCCTTAGGCGTTGTGTCTGTTTACCGCGACTGAGCCAAACGGCACCTTTGGCCATTGTTTGTTTGATAATGTTCTTTGACAGTGTTGTCGCATCACTTAATACATCAATAGAGGATAAACCTGTTTCCTTAATCTCGATGTGTTGTTCAATGACATTATCGTCAGACATGGTTATTTTTATTTTTCATCAGCCAATATACCTTTGCCTTTTGTGAACCAGGAAATACCAAAAGCAAAGATCATAATAGTTTCTAAAAAGAAAATAGGTTTATAGGCACTCAGTGATTCCTTTGCCGACTCTGGAAGGGCAAAATAAATAATGACTATTCCCATGCATATCAGCATGATTAAACCGCAGGTTTTATATATTTTCTTTCTTAATTTTTGTCTTGGAGATGGTGTTGCGTTATCTGTTTTTGTAAACAAGTGTAAGGAAAAATAGCTTAGGGTCAGGAAAAACAGAGCGGCAGATGTTGCATGTATGTAACCTGCAATATTAGCTGGATCCTGGCTGGTAGGAAATAGTGCAATACCCACAGCAAATAGACAGGCAAAATTACCAACTAGATTATCCTTGGGTTCATAGCCTCGGTATGAAAAAAGGAAAATACCGAAGGCGAATAAAACGCCAACAAAGATATCGCGCATCTCGGTGTAGTAATAATGGCTAATTGAATCCTGAATATTATATTCATCAAATACCATCATGTTGCCTATTAATAATATAAACGGCAATGATATAGCCAGCAGGCCAATCACTTTGCGTAGGTGCAAGTAGGTAATTAAAAAACGGTAACTGTCATCAGTAGTCTCATTCATGGAGAAATCCTTCTCTTTAATTATTGTGTTATTAAAAATGAATATGAAAAGCCAATGATCGCACAAGCGCCTATAACTTGTACGATACCCATTTTGTATTTAAATAGGGCAATAAAGGCTAGCATACCAATTACCGCAGAGACCCAATCAAAGTTTGCCTCAGTACCGTTTGGCCAAAGCACGTGAATAGCAAAGAACAGGGCCAGATTTAAAATAACACCGACTACAGCGGCGGTAATACCGGTTAGCGGCGCAGTGAATTTTATGTCGCCACGGGTTGCTTCAACGGCCGGCCCCCCGACCAGAATAAATAAAAATGATGGTAAAAATGTAAACAGTGTCGCGATACTTGCACCGGCTGCACCGGCTAACAACAGACTATCTGGTCCAAATATTTCCTTGGTCCAGCCACCGACAAATCCGACAAAGGATACAACCATAATCAATGGACCTGGAGTGGTTTCACCAAGCGCCAGACCATCAATCATTTGTGAGCCGGTTAACCAAGCGTATTGTTCAACACCACCCTGATAAACGTAAGGCAGTACGGCATAAGCCCCACCGAAAGTGACGAGCGCAGCCTTGGTAAAGAACCAACCCATTTGAGTTAGTGCGCCTTCCCAGCCATAGTTGATAAATAGTGCAGCCATCACGGCAAGCCAAATCGCTAGCCCCAGTAAGGTAAAGCGAACTAGCCGACCCCATTTGAATTTTGCATGTTCAGGTACGGGAGTAGCATCATCAATAAGTGCCGGGCCATAATTTTCATTGCCAGCCGCATGGTGTCCACCGGCTTTAAATTGATTGGGTGTGATGTGTGAACCGGCGTAGCCAACCAAGCCTGCAATTAGGACGATATAAGGAAAGGGGACACCAAAGGCATAAATAGCAATAAAAGCGAGTAGTGCCATGACGCGTAAAGAGTGTGTTTTCAGTGCTCTTGAGCCGATGCGGTAAGCGGCAAATACCACAATGGCAGTCACGGCAGGTTTTATGCCGTATAGAATGCCCGCGACGGCTGGGACATCACCGTAGCTAAGATAAACCCACGTTAGTCCAATAAGAATAAACAGTGACGGAATAACAAATAATACACCGGCAATGATCCCTCCCCATACACCATGCATGAGCCAGCCAATATAGGTAGCAAGCTGTTGCGCTTCAGGGCCGGGTAAGACCATGGTGTAGTTCAATGCATGCAGAAAACGATGCTCGGAAATCCAGCGACGTTTTTCCACTAACTCCTGATGCATCATGCTTATTTGCCCTGCCGGACCACCAAAACTGATGAATCCTAATTTAAGCCAGTAAGCAAATGCTTCTATTAATGAGACACTTTGAGGTTTTTCTGTTGCGACATCATTACTAGAAGACATGATCTGGAACTCGCTTATTTTTGTTTTTTTATATGGGAAATCAATCCTGAATTATATGGCTTAATTGCTTATTGTGATACCTGCGCAAGCTGATTAGTGCAATGATTGAACCGAGTAGCGCCAGTCCCATGTCTGATTGCGTATCCCAAATATAACCTTGCGTGCCGAGAAATGCATCAGCCGCCTCATCTGATAATAAGGCTACCCACCACTCAATTAACTCATAAAAAGCACTAAAGGCCAATGTAAAACAAACAATAAAAAAGTTTTGCCAACGGATGCCATTAATAACATTTTTCCTCAGGATTATTTCACGCGTAATAATGGCAGGCACAAAGCCTTGTGCAAAATGGCCCAGTTTGTCGTAGTTGTTTCGTGATGAGCCCATTAATTCCTGTATGTGATTAAACAAGGGCACTTCTGCGTAGGTGTAATGTCCGCCGATCATTAAAATAATGCAATGAATTAAAATTAAGCCATATGTAAGAGACGTTAATCTAAAATGATTGTAGCTAGCGATAATAATAATCAAGCCGATGATGGCAGGGGCCACCTCAAGTAGCCAAGTAAGTTGATCCTTAGGATTGATACCGGACCAGATAAGAATGCTTATGAAGATGACGAGCCAAAGATATTTAATCGTAGTACCCTCCAGCTAGACTGATTGGCTATTTTCTATGTTACCCACTGAAGGGCGTCATCATATTGGTTAAATATTTGACATTCATAGAGGGAGCCTTCCATTTTTTCAAGATATAAATAAATCCATTTAATAAGGTCTTCATTGGTGGCAACAATAGCAATTTTTAATTCATCTTTGCTGGCAGCAGAAACATTATCAATGGTGCTAATTATCTCAATATCATGATCGGTGACGTTAAAATCTACAACGGCTGAAAAATCGTTAATAATATATTTTATTGACTGGAAACGACTATCACCGTGTAAAGCTAAATTTGACTCCAAAATTTCTTTACCGGTAGTCATTGTTGAAAAGACTCTGTCGAGACCATTATCTTTCCAGTTATTTTTGTAAGGCAACAATGTTCTCCAAAATAATTCTATGTTTCTCTTGTTTCAATATCATACTCTAGGTTGAGTCGACCATCTTCCTCTAATACACCGATTGAACGCCCATCGGCGCTGGATACAAATACGACAGGATCTTGAAACAGTGGGTGACGTATATATTTTATATTCCAGCCAAAGCCTTCGATTTTATGTAACTCAGCTAATTGCGCAGCATTGAGATAATTAACAACATTTTCCGGTATGGGCTTGTCGCCAGTTCTTTTTTCTTCTTCCATGTTTCCCCCATCTGCTTATTACTAATTTTTATTTTAAGAAAATATATCGTCTCCTGATGATATACCGCTACCACCAAGTTTGATTGATAATTTTACGTTGCCTGGCAAATCAGCATTGGCCATTGCTGCATCCATAGAAATTTTGCCTTCTTTATGCAAGCGGATGAGGTCATCTTCAAATGATACCAACTCACTATTGATTTTCTTGCCAAGGATTTCTTTAATCGTATTAATTTCGCCTTCACGGATAACTTTACGAATATTGGCGTTGTTGATAAGTATTTCCAGGGTTGGTAATAGTTTCCCGTCAACCCCGACAACAAGCCGTTGCGCAATAATGGCACGCAATGATAAGGAAAGATCCATGTATAGCTGTTCACGTGCTGATTCAGGAAAGAAATTTACAATACGTTGTAAAGCTTGTTCTGCGTTGGTGGCATGTAGTGTAGATAAACACAGATGCCCAGTATCAGCATAGGAAATAGCATGTTTCATTGTTTCCTGATCACGGATTTCACCAATTAAAATGGCATCGGGTGCTTCGCGCACGGCATGACGAAGTGCCGCACCGTAGGATTTCGTATCAAGACCTACTTCACGTTGGTTAACAATAGATTTTTGATGGTGGTAAATAAATTCAATAGGATCTTCAAGAGTCAATATATGCCCGGTGATATGATGGTTACGGTAATCCAGCATAGAAGCTAAGGTAGTTGATTTACCTGAACTAGTAGAGCCACAAACAAGAATTAAACCTCGTTTCTCCATGACCAGCTGGCTGAGAACTTTAGGTAAACCTAATTCATCAAGACTGGGAACCTTCCATTTAATGTAGCGAATCACCATGGATACTTCGCCACGTTGTTTAAATAAATTTATCCTAAAGCGGCCAACGTCATTGACCGAGTAGGCCAAATCCATTTCAAAGGTTTCTTCAAATTGTTGAATTTGTTCTTCTGATAAAATCGCATAGGCAAGCTTTTGCACCTGTCCTGGCGGGAAGGGTGTCTCGCCTATGGCACTGGTAATGCCTTCAATTTTTATATTGACAGGCGCACCGGTGGTGAAAAAGATATCAGAAGCTTTCTTCTGTACCATGATTTCAAGATACGTATTTATATCCATGTTAGTTAAGCTCTAAGAGTAATAATGATTAATATTAGTAGAGATTTGTCTTTTGTACCATTTTTACGTGCCTAGTAGGCTGTAATTGATAAGGTTTATTTAGTTGTCATGACAAATACACCGTTCCAGTCTTCGGGTGGGTTTTCTTTTAGTGTATTACAACGTTCAATATATTTTTTTGAAAGGTGATCGTTGGGGTTAGCGTGCAAGGCATCATTAAATAATTTAATTGCGTGATCCCAGTTTCCATTGCGGTAGCATTCGCGAGCTTCACTGAAGTAACCGACGACATCCATGATATTTGGGAAACTTTCCGCAGTGTGATAGTCAAGTACCTCATAAACACGTACCGGTTTTGTTTTACCTTTAACGATAACATCATCGATATCACGTATACGGTAGGTACCGCGTAATTTTTCTTGTGTGTTACCACTGATTAGAATGCGTGCTGAATAGGATTTACATGCCGACTCGAGGCGTGCAGCAAGGTTAACACCATCACCAATCATGGTTAGATCCTTGAATTTTGGCGAACCAATTTCACCACAAACAACATCATCCGTGTTTAAACCTAGTCCCATATCAACACGCTTGAGGCCACTTTGGGCTCGTTCATCATTCCAGTCCCAGACCGAACGAATCATTTCAATGCCGGCGCGTAAGGCACGATCTTCATCATCATCATGAGCAATTGGTGTGCCGAATGCGGCCATGATGGCATCACCAATAAATTTATCGATCATGCCTTCTTCTTTATTGATGCACTCATACATGCGGGTAAAGTAGTCATTTAAAAATGATACGGTTCCGGTAGCGCCTAACTCTTCAGTCAGTGTAGTAAACCCACGGATATCAGAAAATAATACGGTGGGACGAGCAACATGCCCCTGTGACATTGCTTCTTCATCTGCGATGAGTTGATCAGCTAACCTTGGGTCGATGTACCGAGACATGGTTGCTTTCATACGTTTTTCAGCACTGACATCTTCAACCATGACCATGCTACCCAATTTTTCGCCGTCGCCACTATTTAATGGCAGCAGGGTAATATTGACAGACAAAGTTACGTCAGCAAAGATTAACTCTGCATCCATAATGAGATCAGACGTTTGTGATTCAACCAGCTTTTGAATACGTTTCGTTAACCATTCGTTTTCATTGGTAAGAAATTCTCCTATGGGTTTTTCACATAAGGCATCCGTGTCCACATTAAATATTTTCGATACTGCGCTGTTGCAAGTAACAATGGCACTCTTTTCATCTAGTGTAATCACACCGTTAGACATACTATCTAACATGCTTTCACTGTAGTTTTTCATATTTTGAACATCGTTGAAGAGCTTGGCATTTTCAAGTGCGATAGAAACTTGTGCGGTAAAGGCTTTTAAGCGTGCTTCATCTTCATTAGTGAAAGC
>Ga0316207_10004106_pt1 | contig 12922 bp, 11 predicted proteins | sample 6weekpyrite_MG_FD_204943 | JGI IMG/M metagenome (GOLD analysis project Ga0316207, IMG submission 204943) | Microbial mat bacterial communities from mineral coupon in-situ incubated in ocean water Damariscotta River, Maine, United States -... | ecosystem: Environmental > Aquatic > Marine >... | reverse complement strand
GGTGGCCAGCAGGAGATCATCCAGGCCGCGATTGATGCCGGCGATATCGAGATCGTGGGCGAGGCCTATACCGATGGCTGGCTGCCCGCCAACGCACAGCGCAACATGGAGCAGATCCTGACCGCGACCGATAACGGCGTCGATGCCGTGATCGCATCCAATGACGGCACCGCCGGTGGCGTTGTGGCAGCTCTGACTGCGCAAGGCATGGAAGGTATCCCGGTTTCGGGTCAGGACGGCGACCATGCCGCGCTGAACCGTGTGGCTTCGGGTACCCAGACCGTATCTGTCTGGAAAGACGCCCGTGACCTGGGCCGCGCCGCGGCTGAGATTGCGGTTGCTCTGGCCGGTGGCGCGATGATGGGCGATGTCGAAGGCGCGCAGGACTGGACCTCGCCCGGCGGCACCACCATGAGCTCGATGTTCCTGGCCCCGGTTCCGATCACCGCCGAGAACCTCTCGGTTGTCGTTGATGCCGGCTGGATCGAACTTGATGCGCTCTGCCAGGGTGTCACGAACGGCCCCGCGCCCTGCAACTAAGGCACTGACGCTATAGAGACGCGCCCCTGGAATGCCCGGGGCGCGTCACCTCACATGCTGATCATTGGAGTTCGGACATGACCGACACGCCGTCTCAGCCGCTTCCCGCACAAAGCAAGAAATCCGTGTTCCAGCAGCTCGAGCTGGATACCCGTCTGCTTGGGATGGTTGGTGCTTTCATCGTTCTCGCCCTCGGGTTCGACCTTATCACCGATGGTCGTTTTCTGACCCCGCGCAACATCTTCAACCTGACGATCCAGACGGTTTCCGTGGCCATCATGGCCTGTGGCATGGTCTTTGTGATTGTCACCCGCCATATCGACCTGAGCGTTGGCGCATTGCTGGCGACGACATCGGCGATCATGGCGATGACCCAGACGGTGGTGATGCCCGACATGCTGGGGCTTGGCCTGAACAACCCGATGACCGCGCCGGTTACCATTGCCGTGGGCATTCTGGCGGGGACGATAATAGGGGCCTTTCATGGCTGGCTGATCGGCTATCTGACGATCCCCGCCTTTATCGTGACGCTTGGCGGATTGCTGGTCTGGCGCAACGTCGGCTGGTTCCTGACCAATGGGCAGACAATCGGCCCGCTGGACCCGAACTTCATCATCTTCGGCGGCACCAATGGCACGGTCGGGCCGACCTGGTCATGGATCCTTGGCGGTCTGGCCACTGCGGCGGCAATTGCCGGGCAGTGGAATTCACGCCGATCCAAAGCGTCGCATGGCTTTCCGGTGAAACCGATCTGGGCCGAGGCGACCCTGTCGGCAATCACCACGACCGCGATCTTGGGCTTCATCTGGACGTTAAATTCCTACGAAATCCCGATCGGCCGTTTGCGCCGCGAATTCGCGGCACGGGGTGAGGAGATGCCCGAAGGCTTCACGGCCTTCTACGGTTTGCCGATCTCGGTGCTGGTGCTGATCGCGGTGGCCATTGGTATGACCATCCTGGCGCGCCGCACGCGGTTGGGGCGTTACATCTTTGCCACCGGCGGTAACCCGGATGCGGCGGAGCTGTCGGGTATCAATACCCGCATGCTGACGGTCAAGATTTTCGCCATGATGGGGGCCCTGACCGCGATCTCGGCGGTCGTGGCCTCGGCCCGTCTGGCCAACCATTCCAACGATATCGGCACGCTGGACGAATTGCGCGTGATCGCGGCGGCCGTAATCGGCGGCACCGCTTTGTCGGGCGGCATGGGCACGATCCACGGGGCCATTCTGGGCGCGCTGATCATGCAGAGCCTGCAATCGGGCATGGCCATGGTCGGCGTCGATGCGCCCTATCAGAATATCGTCGTTGGCGTTGTGCTGGTGGCCGCGGTTTTGATCGACATCATCTATCGCAAACGCACGGGGGACCTGTGATATGACAACGCCTTTGGTGGAAATGCGCGACATGTCGATCTCGTTTGGCGGGATCAAGGCGGTCGATCACGTCACGGTCGATCTGTATCCCGGTGAGGTCGTGGGGCTTCTGGGCCATAACGGGGCCGGGAAATCGACCCTGATCAAGATGCTGTCGGGGGCCTACACGCCCGATACCGGCGAGATCTTTATCAACGGCGAAAAGGTCAGTATCGCCAATCCGCGCGATGCCCGCGCCCATAACATCGAGACCATCTATCAGACGCTGGCGCTGGCCGATAATCTCGATTCGGCCTCGAACCTCTTTCTGGGGCGGGAATTGGTGACCCCCCTGGGGTTGGTCGATGACGCCGCGATGGAGGCCGAAACCCGCAAGATCATGGCCCGGCTCAACCCAAATTTCCAGAAATTCTCGGCCCCTGTTTCGGCCTTGTCGGGCGGGCAAAGGCAATCGGTTGCCATCGCGCGCGCGGTCTATTTCAACGCCCGCATCCTGATCATGGACGAACCCACCGCGGCCTTGGGCCCGCATGAGACGCAGATGGTCTCTGACCTGATCAAGCAGCTCAAATCCGAAGGCATCGGGATTTTCCTGATCGACCATGATGTGCACCAGGTGATGAACCTCTGCGACCGCGCCAGCGTGATGAAGAACGGCGCGCTTGTGGGCACGGTGAATGTCGATGAGGTTACCGATGATGACCTGCTGGGGATGATCATTCTGGGCAAGAACCCGCAAGAGGCAGCCTGAGCCACGGGCCGGAGGCAGGGCGGGTTTTGCTTCGCCCTGTCGCATTCCTGGGTGCCCGTTTCGCATTTCTGCACGCTGGCTGGGCACCCCTGCGGCCATTCTGGCGGTATCTGGACAAAGGATGCCGCCATGACCGTTGCCGCCCAAAAACCCCGCACCCGCGCCGGTGGCCGTGCTGCCCGCCGCAGCCTGCGCGCGGCACCGCAACATGACATGCTGCCGGGCCTCGAAAACCGGCTGCCGCATTGCGAGGTGATGGATGGGGAGCAGGTCGAGCGTATCGATGCGGCCTCGATGGATATCCTTGAAAACGTGGGCGTGGTGTTTCGCGACGACATCGCGCTGGCTGATTGGAAACGCGCCGGGGCCGATCTGCGCGGCGACCGGGTGCATCTGGACCGCGGCCTGATCCGCGACTTGATTGCCACCATCCCGTCAGATTTCACCTATCACGCCCGCAACCCGGCCCATAACTTGCGCCTTGGCGGGCGTCATTCGATGTTTGTGCCGATGACCGGGGCCCCGTTTCTGCGCGATCTTGAAGGCAAGCGCCGCAACCCGCTGCTGGCCGATCTGGCGATGTTTCACAAGCTCAGCCACATGTCGCCGGCGCTGCATTCCTCGGCGCATCACATTGTCGAGCCCTATGATCACCCGATCAGCCAGCGGCATCTGAGGATCACCTATTCCTCGATGAAATATTCCGACAAGACCTTCATGGGCATGACCACGAGCCCCAAAAACGCCGAAGACGTGTTGGAGATGTGCGCGGTTCTGTTCGGGGCGGAGTTCATGGAAACCCACCCGGTGACGACCGGCAATTGCAACGGCAACAGCCCGCTGGTGTGGGATGAGACCATGTTGGGCGCGATGCGCGCGTTTTGCAGGCGGAACCAGCCGGTCCTCTGCTCTCCTTTCGTTCTGGGCGGGGCCAATACGCCCGCCTCGGTCGCGCCCGCCGTAGCGCAGCTGAATGCCGAAGCGCTGAGCGCGCTGGCCTACACACAGGTGATCCGGCGCGGGTGCCCGGCGATTTACGGGCATTACCTGTCGACCGTGTCGATGAAATCGGGGGCCCCGATGGCGGGCACGCCCGAGATCAGCCTGATGAATTTCATGATCGGGCAGATGGCGCGCCATTACGGCGTGCCCTGGCGCACCTCGAACACGCTTGGCGGGGCCAAGACCTTTGACGCGCAGGCTGGTTATGAAAGCGCGACGACCCTTTCGGCGGTGATGCATGCGGGGGCCAATTATATCTGGCATTCGGCCGGCTGGAACGAGGCGGGGATGCATTGCGATGTGGCCAAGTTCATTGTCGATGCCGAACAATGCGCGATGGCCTACCGGATGGCGGAAGGCCCGAAATGGGATGATTTCGATGAAGCCGTCGCGGCAGTGTCCGATATCGGGCCGGGGGGGCATTATCTGGGCCATCCGCATACGCAGGAAAATTTTCAGAGGGCCTTTTTCATGCCCGAGCTCTTTGACAATAACTCGATCGAGCAATGGGCGGCGGAGGGCGGCGTCGAGATCACCGAACGCGCGCTTGGCAAGGCAAAGAAGATGCTCGGCGAGTATCAGGAACCTGTGCTGGATGCGGCGATTAACGAGGCGTTGCTGGATTATATCGCCCGGCGGGAGCGTGAGATTCCGGCCGCCGACGCGTTGAACCAGGATTATTGATCAGGCACCCGGACGATGTCGGGCGGGGGAAGAATTTTCCGCAAAATTCTTGCGCCGGTGGAGAGGGTGGTGCCGGAATACAACTGTCGCGAGACAAGCGAGCCTCGCGCATCATTCCTTGCCAGCCCGGTATTCCTTCCACCGCAGATAGGCATTTGCCCCGAGATCCGAGAAGGGGCGCGGCGGCAGGCGGGTGGGTTCGGGCTCGGCCCTGAGCGCGTTGGTGATGCCGCTGCTCACGCCAAACGCCATTTCGGCGGCCCCGATGCCCGTCAACGTGCCGCGCGCCGTGCCCAGCCCGTTTTGGCAACAGGCGGCATAGACGCCTTCTTCGACCTCGCCGACAACCGAGACGTCATTTCGGCTGAGGCAGAGGTGACCGGCCCAGGAATAGGCCATCTCCATCCCGCGCAACGCCGGAAACCGGTTGCCGAATTTCTCAGCGTGGATACGGGCCGCGCGGGCAAGGGCGGCGTCGCTGGCGACCATGCCGGGTTTGAAGCTGGCGCAAGTGCGCGTGACGATCCGGTTGCCGCCCTGGGCGCTGTCGATCCGGCGCATCGTGGTGCCCATCGGATCGGCAGGTGTAACACCCCATCTGGCCGCGCCGCCAACCGCGCCGTCGGGCAGTTCCGGCGTCATCGAGGCATAGAGGAACACATGCATGAGCCGCCCGGCCGCAAAGCCGAAGCTTTCGAGATGGCCGTTGGTGCCAAGGATGATCCGCGGCGCGGTCACTGAGCCGTACGGCGTGCTGACATGCCACTCATTTCCGACCGCGGCAAAGCCGGTGACGGGGCTCGCTTCATGCAGCACAGCATTGGCCGAGAGGCCCCGCGCAAACCCGCGCACATAGCCCGCCGATTGTAGCGTCGCGGTGCCGGGCGTGTAGAGCCCCGAGAGGTAATAGGAGCTGCCGGTCAGGGCCTGCATCGCCTGCGCATCCAGCATCTCGCATGGCTCACCCAGCCCCGACAGATGGCGCGCGTAGCTTTCATTATGGGCGTGGCCCCGGGCGCTGGCGGCCCCGTTCACCTTGCCCGAGGGGTCGATGAAATCTTGCGGAATGCCGTATTCCTCTGCCGCTGCCTGCGCAAAGGCGATCGCCTGCCGGTTCAGCGCGATGCGCGCCGCATCGTCGCCCGACCCGGCGTAATCGGTGGATGCAAGATCATGCGGCAAGTCGATCATGAAGCCCGAATTGCGCCCTGCCGCGCCTTCTGCGACGCGACCGGCCTCAAGGATGACCACATCAAGGCCCGGGTCGATCTGCAATGCCCGCCGGGCTGCTGAGAGGCCTGCGAACCCCGCCCCGATCACCACCAGATCGGCGGTGATATCACCCTCCAGCGGCGTGGCAGCTGGCTGCCCCGGCAGGATCTCGCTCCAGGCGGCAGGGCCTTTATGTACAGGCAGACGTTTGGCGTGATAGGCAATCATGGGTGCGCCTTTCCCCGGTTCAGGTCGAATTCAGCCGCGCATCGATAGAGTTGAGCGCGGCTCTCAGGGCTATATTGGCACCGCCCTTGGCCAGCCCGTCAACCATCATCAGGCTCAGCGTTCCGGGTGTAGCCAGCGCGTCCCTCTCAGCCTGCAGGCACTCGGCCTCTCTGCCCATCGCATTCAGGAACCCGGCGACAAGCTGCGTTGTGTAAAGCGCCGCATCATCAGGGTCGCCGCCTTTTCCCGCCAGCCACCCGGCCCCGGTTTCCAGCATCCCCAGCACGCCCGGAACCAGCGCACAGATAGCGAAGTGGCTGTTGAGCGCGGCTTCGCTTGTCACCGCCACCACCGGGTTCTTCTCACCGAAAAGCGCCGTGATCGTGTCCCCTGTCGGATAGACCGCCAGGGGGCAGCCACCCTGTTCCAGAAACCCGAGCGGGATCATGATGCTGATCTCGCGCGCGGGGGCGCACCACCGGGCCAGATCGGCGGCGGGAATGCCTGCCATCACCGAAACGATGCGCTGATCTGCGCGAAATTGCAGCCCCGAAATGACGCTTTCGGCCAGCTGCGGGCGCAGGCACAAAAACACCGTGTCGCAGGTATCGACCACGCCTTGATTGGGCAGGGTTGAGATCGCCTCGAACGCGGCCACAAGTTCGGCGGCAATCGCCGCGTTCCGCTCGGACACCACCACGCTCTGCCCATCGCGCGCCAGCGCCCGCGCCATCGGGGCCGCGATATGGCCGGTGCCGATGAAGCCGATGCGCCCGCTCATGCCACCGCCTCATCGGCATCATCGGCAAGGTCGATCCAGATGGTTTTCAGCTGCGTGTATTGGTCATGCGCGTGAATGCCATTGTCGCGCCCGCCAAAGCCCGATTGCCCGTAGCCGCCAAAGGGCGTGCTGATATCACCCTCGCCAAAGCTGTTCACCGTGACCGTGCCCGCCCGGATGGCGCGCGCGCCGCGGATGGCGCGTTTGGCATTGGCGGTAAAGATCGAGGCGCAGAGCCCGTAATCGGTATCGTTGGCGACAGCGATGGCCTGATCGAAGCTTTCGACCGTGATCACAGAGAGGACCGGGCCAAAGATCTCCTCGCGCGCCAGCGCATGGTCGTTGTCGGATAGCTCCACGACCGTGGCCTCGACAAACCCGTCCTTGGCCTTGCCGCCCAGAACCACGGTTTCGGCCTTGTCCAGATAGCCGCAGACCTTGTCGAAATGGGCCGGGCTGACCAATGCGCCCAACCGGGTTTCGGGATCCAGCGGATCGCCCACCGGCCATTCTGCCGCGTGATGGGCGATACGCTCCAACAGCTCGGCCTTGACCGTCTTGTGCACGATCAGGCGCGAGGTGGCCGAACAATTCTCGCCCATGTTCCAGAACGCGCCGTTCACGACATGGGCGGCCACGCGGTCGAGGTTTTCGGCATCGGGCAACACCACGGCCGGGTTCTTGCCGCCCATCTCCAGCACCACCTCCTTGGCGTTCGACTGAGCCGCGTAGCCGAGGAATTTCTTGCCCGTCACGGTGGAGCCGGTGAAGGACACCATGTCGATATCCATATGACGCCCGATCGGTTCGCCCACCTCGGCCCCGCCGCCGGGCACCACGTTCAGAACCCCGCGCGGCAGACCGGCTTCGCAGGCCAGTTCGGCCACCCGCAGCGCCGTCAGCGAGGTTTCCTCTGCCGGTTTCACCACCACCGAGCAGCCCGCCGCCAGCGCCGGGCCGATTTTCCAGGCCAGCATCAGGAGCGGGAAATTCCACGGCAGCACCAGCCCGACAACACCAACAGGCTCGCGCAGCACCATGGCGATGTGATCATCCGATGCCGGGGCGACCTGGTCATAGATCTTGTCGATCGCCTCGGCGTGCCATTTCAGGCAATGGATGGTCTCGGGGATATCCACAGTCTCGCAATCATAGATGGTCTTGCCACTGTCGAGGCTTTCCATAACCGCCAATTCACGCGCATTCCGGGTCAAAAGCTTGGCAAACCGGATCAGCACATCCTTGCGCGCGCTTGGGTGCATCCTGTTCCAACGGCCGTCGTCAAACGCTTCGCGCGCCTTGGCCACGGCTAGGTTCACATCCTCCACACCGCAGGCGGCTATTTCGGCCAGCACCTCGCCCGTGGCGGGGTTTCGCGTTTCGAATGTCTGGCCCGAGGCGGCGGGGCGATAGGCCCCGTCGATAAAAGCCGCGTTCGGAAAATCCAGATCGGCGGCCAGCGCCCGGTATTCGCCTTTTGTTAACAATCCCATGTCTCAGCCCTCCGCCTCAATTGCCGCAATCGTGGTTTTCAACACGCCGATCACCTGTTCCAGCGCGCGTTTGTCATCCTTGTTCAGGCCCGTCAGCGGCGGGCGCATGGGCCCGGTATCGATGCCCGTCAGGGTCACGCCATGTTTGATACACTGGATGAACTTGCCGCCCTGTTCCAGCACCCGCATTAGGGGCATCAGCGCCGACATGATGCGGCGGCCCTTGGCAAAATCGCCCTCGACCACGCAGGCGCGATAAAGCGCGATATGCTCATCGGGCAGGAAGTTCGACCCGCCACAGACCCAGAACGGAGCCCCCCAGGCAAAAAACTCCAGCGCTTGGTCATCCATGCCACATCCCATCTGGATGTGCGGGTAATCGCGAGCCAGAAGATGCACCCGGTTGATATCGCCCGAGCTTTCCTTGATGCCGCAAAAATTGCGCGACCGGCCGACGCGGTCCAGAAACTCCTCGCCCATCATCGTGCCGGTCCGGTGCGGGTAATTATAGAGCATCACCGGCAGCCCCGCCGCCTTGTCGATGGCCAGGGCATTCAGCGCATTTTCGCGGTCGGTGGGCACCGAATAGGCCGGGCTGGCCAGGAGGATCGCATCGGCCCCCATGTCGCGCGCCCCTTTCGCCAGCGCGATGGAATCGGGCGTCATCATCGCACCGGTGCCGACCACGAACGGCACCCGGCCGCCCACGCGATCCCTGGTGAATTTTGCCAGCTCCAGCCGCTCGCCCACGCTCTGGGCATAGTTTTCACCGGTCGATCCGCCCGAGATAATTCCGTTCACGCCCGCCGCCAGCAGGCTTTCGACAACATCGCCAAGCGCCTCAAGATTGGGAAAGCCATCGGCGTGAAACGGCGTCACGACGGGGGTATAGATACCGTCAAAGCGAAAGATCGGGGTCATGGCGGGGCCTTTCATGCGGTCCGCGCGCCGGGCAGGGTGCCCAACGGCATCTCCAGCCCGCCGGGCATCACAAAGCTTTCAATCCGGTTGCGCGACAGGTTCCAGTGTTCGGTGGCCAAAGCGCCGGCGGCCTCTGGATCGCGCGCCTCGATGGCGGTGATGATCCGGTCATGCTGATCGGCGGCCTCGGCGATGCCTTGCGCCCGATCCGCGTCGGCGGGGCGGTAGAAGGTCATCGAGATCCGGGCGTGATCGATCAGCAAGCGTTGAAACGAGGGCAGCAGATAGATATTGCCCGCCATTTCGCCGGTAATCTCATGAAACCGGTTGTTCAAAATGGCCCGTTCGCGCGCCGGACCGCCCCGCAGTGCGGCGCGAAACCGGTCCTGCGTCGTCCTCAGCGCATTGATCTGATCGGGCGTTGCGTTTTGGGCCGCCAGCCGCAAGATCGCGCCATAGATCATCGGGGCGGCGAGGAAAAAATCGCGCAACGTGGTATGCGACATCTCGGAAACCCGCGCGCCACGGTTCTGGCGCAGATCGACATATCCCTCACCCGCCAGCCGCCGGAACACTTCGCGCAGGGGGGTGCGCGACAGGCCGAACTCGGCGCTCAGCCTTGCCTCGTCCAGATCGGTGCCGGGCTGCATCTCCAGCGTCAGGATCGCGGTTTTGAGCCGGTCATAGGCCGTGTCTTTCGGGTTGCGCGGTGCCATCTGAGTCTCCGTTTCCGTTTTGCATTAGCACCGTTCGCACACAAAGAAAATACATATTGCATACAAAATGCGACTGTGTTCAGGAGTACCCTAGGAAATCCCAATGATGGTTGGCGAAGATGCCGGAGCATTTTTCCTTTCTGCTGGTCGAGGAGCTGACGCATATGGCGTTTGGCTGCGCTGTCGATCCGCTGCGCATCGCCAATCTGGTCAGCGGTGAAACGCTTTATAACTGGTCATTGATTTCCGAGAACGGGCGCACCGTGACCGCATCAAACGGGGCCGTCACGCAGGTCGATTTCGGGACCGATCAGATGCCGCCTGCGGACCGGCTCTTCATCCTCTCGGGCATCAATGTTGCCGATCACACCAAACGCCCCCTAATGGCGGCGATCCGGCGGCAGGCGCGCAAGGGCGTGCGCATCGGAGGGCTTTGTTCGGCCAGCTGGATCCTGGCGCGCGCCGGGCTGCTTGATGGCATGAAGGCCGCGATCCATTGGGAGTTTCACGATGCCTTCATGGAGGAATTTCCCGATGTGAACCTGCAAAGCAGCGTCTTTGTCGCGGACGAACGGATCGTGACGGCCTCGGGCGGCACCGCCACCGCCGATCTCATGCTCTACCTGATCGAAGAAACCCATGGCCCCGAGCTGGCCACCGAAGTGGCCGATCAGATGGTCTATAACACCGTGCGCGACGCCAGCGCCGAACAAAGGGTGTCGATCCAGTCGCGCCATGGCATCCGCAACACGCACCTGACCCATGCCATTGCCCGGATGACGGAAACTATCGAGGATCCGCTGTCGCCCGCCGTGATCGCGTCAGAGATCGGTATTTCCACGCGCCAGCTGGAGCGCCTCTTTGGCCGTTACCTGAATTGCTCGCCCAAGAAATACCAGGTCGATATCCGTCTTCAAAAGGCCCGCAACCTGTTGTTGCAGACCGAGATGCCGGTGACCGAGATCGCACTTGCCGCCGGGTTCAAAAGCTCGGGCCATTTCGCGCGGGTCTACCGCACCCATTTCGGCGTCAGCCCCGGCGAACAGCGCAACCGGATCACCTGAGGCGCAACCCGCTGCTTGCGTCGAAGAAAAGGGCGTTTCCCGGATCGACCGTCAGGCCGACCTTTGATCCCGACGCGGGCTGCGTCTGTTCATGCGCCTCGACCGTGACGCGGGTTCCATCCCCCGCATGCAGGTAATGATAGGCGACACCGCCCAACTGCTCGGAAATATCGACCGTATGCGTGTCACCCTCGGCCAGCCGCAGCTGTTGCGGGCGCACGCCAACCGTCAGCGGACCGCTGGCCGGGGCAGAGGCTGGCGGCGGCAGGGGCATATTGCCAAGGCCCGGCACGGTGACGCCACCATCGCCCGCCATTGCCGGAAAGAAATTCATCGCCGGGCTGCCGATGAAACCGGCGACAAACTGATTGTCGGGGTCGTTATAAAGATCGAGCGGGCGGCCCACCTGTTCGATCCGGCCATCGCGCAGCACCACGATCTTGTCGGCCAGCGTCATCGCCTCGACCTGATCATGGGTGACATAGATCATCGTGGCCCCGATCTCATTGTGCAGACGGGCGATCTCCACGCGCATCTCGACGCGCAGCTCGGCGTCGAGGTTCGACAGTGGTTCATCGAACAGGAACACCTCGGGCCCGCGCACGATGGCCCGGCCAATGGCCACCCGCTGCCGTTGCCCGCCCGACAGCGCCTTGGGCTTGCGGTTCAGGTAGTCATCAAGCTTCAGAACGCGGCTGGCCTCGGCCACCTTGGCCTTGATCTCGGACTTTGGGTGGCCGTTCATCTTGAGGCCGAACCCCATATTTTCGCCCACCGTCATATGCGGGTAAAGCGCGTAGGTCTGAAACACCATCGCCACGCCGCGCTCAGCCGGGTCCATATGGGTCACGTCGCGCGCGCCGATCTCTATCGCCCCGGTCGTGGTCTCCTCCAACCCCGCAACCATGCGCAACAGGGTGGATTTGCCGCAGCCCGAAGGCCCGACAAAAACGCAGAACTCACCGTCCTCAATCTCCAGATCGACGCCATGCACCACCTGCACATCGCCGTATTTCTTGATCACGTTGGAAAGGGTCACGCCGGACATTTTGGGTCCTCCCGGGGAAATATCGTCAGGTCACAGAGGGGAATTGCCAATTCGTGGCTTCTTGCCCAATGCGGTGTGCGGTGGCCAGCAGATCGGGGCGAAACGCCTGAATGCTGGCAAGAGATTGGCGGCTGGTCGATGAGGCAATGGAAATGGCCCCGATGGTGCGCCCGCCCTGGGTGACGATGGGGGCGGCGATGCTGATGATGCCGGTTTCATGTTCCTCGCGGTCGAAGGCGACGCCTTCTTCGCGGATCTGATTGAGCTCCGCCAGCAGGCTTTCGGTGTTGGAATGGGTGTTGGGCGTATAGGCCAGATAGGCCTGCTGTTGCAGCGCCCGGTCGCGGCGTTCGGGCGTCATATTGGCCAGGATCGCCTTGCCCACCCCGGTGCAGAACGCCGGTGCCACCATGCCGGTCTGGGCCATGGTTTCAAACCGGTCGCTGGCCTTCAGCTTGTCGACAAAGATGATCTGACCGGCATCCATCTGCGCCAGGTGAATGTTTTCGTTCACCTTCAGCGACAGCGCCTCGACAAAGGGCCGCGCGACGGTGGCCAGCGAGGCCTGTTTCCAGGCCGAATGCGCCAGTTTCACCAGCCGGATGCCAAGGCTATAGGTGCCGGTTTCGGGATCATGGCTCAACATGCCCTGATTGGTCAGGGTCTGGACAAAACGATAGAGCGAGGCCTTGGGGTGCGTGCTGCCAGCCAGCAATTCAGAAAACCGCACCGGGCGGCCAAATTTCGCCACCTCATCCAATACGCTGAGCGCTTTGCCCACTGTGCCATCTGCCGGCTTGTTCATGTCTTCCTCCCGTTCGATCCCCTCAGGTGTGGCCAAAGGAATCTGTTGACAAGCCTATACCGGATCAGGTTATGATTTCAACTATAGAAACTAAGTTTCAAATAATGGAACCACATAGGGAGGAAACCATGCGATCCATTTTGAAAACTCCGCTGGCGGTGCTGGCGGCGACAACGATGCTGTCAGGGGCGGCATTTGCCGATGAAAACGGGCTGTCCGGCACGCTGCGCATTACATCAGACATGTCGAACCCCGGCCCGCGTGCCGTGATCGAGGGGCTGGTTGCCGAATTCGGCGAAAT
>Ga0316207_10004105_pt1 | contig 12923 bp, 14 predicted proteins | sample 6weekpyrite_MG_FD_204943 | JGI IMG/M metagenome (GOLD analysis project Ga0316207, IMG submission 204943) | Microbial mat bacterial communities from mineral coupon in-situ incubated in ocean water Damariscotta River, Maine, United States -... | ecosystem: Environmental > Aquatic > Marine >... | reverse complement strand
GGCCTTTTTGTCTACCAAAGCCTTTTACTTCAGTAACTGTAATACCCTGTACCCCAATTTCAGATAATGCTTCACGAACATCATCTAATTTAAAAGGTTTAATAATTGCTGAAACCTGTTTCATTAGTTGCTCTCCTCATTCAAATCGACTTTCGCCAAGTTTGTCCTGTTTTGTTTCATTAAAAAAATAGTTAAACGATCCTTCATGTGATCTCTTAATGCAGAAAGCAGGCCAGTTTTTTTTGCCTGTAAAAACAATAGGTTACAGAGAGGTGAGCGAATAGCATGCCTGCTATGACTTATTTTGGTGCAGATAATAATCTTTATTTAACAGCAGGCACCAGAAAGGTGCCTGTTTTATACGGTGAGGTATTTCTGAATCAGTTCATCAGACAGATCAGCAATTGCACTACCCGCCGTTATGACGCCTTTGTCCATAATGCGGAACTGATCAGCTACTTTTCTGGCAAAAGGTAGTTTTTGTTCAACCAATAAAACGGTGAGGTCTTCTTCTTTATTCAGCCGTCTAATAATCGAACCAATTTCATCGACAATATTCGGCTGAATACCTTCATTCGGCTCATCCAGTATTAACAACTTAGGGTCCAGAGCCAGTGCTCTGCCGATGGCTAATTGTTGTTGCTGACCACCCGACAAATCGCCTCCCCGTCGGTTCATCATTTGTGCCAGTACCGGAAACAGTTCAAAAATTCTGTCCGGTATTTTTTTTGATTTATCGGCACGTGCAGTCAGCCCGACTTTGAGGTTTTCTTCAACCGTCAGCTGGCCAAATATTTCACGCCCCTGAGGCACATAGCCAATGCCAACCCGGGGCCGGGTCTCGGCTGATTTTTTACTGATATCGTGCCCATCAAATATCAGCTGGCCAGATTTCATCGGTAATAATCCCATCAGGGTTTTCAGTAATGTTGTTTTACCAACCCCGTTTCTTCCCATCAGACACAGACAACTGCCCTGCTCAATACTTAAATCAACATCCCATAAGGTATGCGATTCACCATAAAGCTGATTCAGGCCCTTTATTTCCAGTATGTTACTCACCTAAATACACCTCTATGACTTTTTGATTGTTCTGTATTTCATCCATCGTACCTTCCGCCAGTACATGGCCTTCGTGTAGCACGGTGACTGTGCTAGCAATCGAACGAATAAAATTCATATCATGTTCAACCACCACCACCGAATGTTCACCGGCAAGACTTGTCAGCAATTCACCGGTGCGTTCCATTTCCTGATGCGTCATACCTGCCACCGGCTCATCCACTAACAACACCCTCGGATTTTGTGCCAATAACATGCCGATTTCTAACCACTGTTTTTGTCCATGTGATAACAGTGCTGCCGGTAACATTTTCTGTTCTTTCAAACCAATCGTTTCCAGCACCTCATCGATCTTGTCATATTGCTCTGCTGTTAATTGTGCAAACAGACTGGTCCAGACACGCTTATCCATCGACAGCGCAAGCTCCAGATTTTCAAACACAGAATGTTCCGGAAAAATGGTTGGTTTTTGAAATTTGCGACCGATACCGGCCGATGCGATTTCATATTCCGTCATTTTGCTCAGATCCATGGTCTGGCCAAAAAAAGCCGAACCACTATCGGCGCGCGTCTTGCCGGTAATGACATCCATCATGGTGGTTTTGCCCGCACCATTGGGGCCGATAATGCAGCGCAATTCTCCATCATTGATATAAAGCGTCAGATCATCCAGTGCCTTGAAGCCGTCAAAACTGACATTAATATTTTCCAGATAAAAAATGGGACCGCCGGCCAGATCCAGTTCACCCGGCAGCACTGTTCGCCGCCCGCTAAACGGTAATCGCTCTTCAGCAACAAAATCAAATACTCTGTCGCGACGCATTATCTCTCTTACGTTTTCTAATGCTTTCATTATGCAGGCCTCCAGTTCTTCTTCATCTGGTCATACAAACCAACCAGACCTTTCGGCAAGAATAAAGTCACAACCACAAATAATGCACCCAGCGCAAATAACCAGACTTCCGGTAACACCCCGGTAAAATAAGTTTTTGCAAAGTTGACAACAAAGGCGCCGATCACTGCGCCATACAACATACCGCGTCCACCTATCGCTACCCATATCACTAGTTCAATGGAATTAAGCGGTGAAAATTCACCCGGATTAATAATACCAACCTGCGGCACATACAATGCGCCGGCCACACCAGCCAGCATGGCAGAGAATACAAAAATCCAGAGCTTATAATTTTCAACTTTATAACCTATAAACCGAGAGCGATCTTCCGCATCCCTGACAGCAACCACCACTCTGCCCAGTTTTGAATTAACAATATAACGGCTGGCCATATAGCCTGATGCCAGCGCCAGTGCCGACAAAACAAACATTACTATTCGCATGCCATCACTTTGCAGATTAAAACCGAGCAGTTCTTTAAAATCGGTCAGTCCATTATTACCACCAAAGCCCATTTCGTTTCTGAAAAACGCCAGCATTAATGCATAAGTTAGCGCCTGTGTCATGATCGATAAATACACGCCGGTCACGCGTGAACGGAAAGTAAACCAGCCAAAAGCAAAAGCCAGTGCACCCGGCACTAACACCACCATCAGCATGGCAAACCAGAACATATCAAAACCTGACCAGAACCATGGTAGCTCCTGCCAGTTTAAAAAGACCATAAAGTCCGGTAGGTCGGCATTGCCATAAACACCACGATCACCGATTTGTCGCATCAGATACATGCCCATCGCATAACCACCGAGGGCAAAAAAAGCACCATGCCCGAGACTTAAAATCCCGCAATAACCCCAGACTAAATCAACCGCGACAGCTAACAATGCATAAGCCAGATACTTGCCAAGTAAGGTCACTGTATAAGTCGAAACATGAAATATTGATGACTCGGGCACCAGTAAATTCAGTACACTGACCAGCAAAGTAACGACTGCCAGAATCATAAGCAGAATTTGCCCGGCTTTATCATTCTTCATAAATGATGGAAATATTTTTTCTAAAACCATGTCTTAATTCTCCGCCGATCTGCCTTTTTGCGGGAATAACCCGCGGGGTTTTTTCTGGATAAATAAAATAATAAATACCAGCACGAGAATTTTTGCTAACACGGCACCCGACCACGGTTCCAGAATTTTATTGGCCACACCCAGTGACAGTCCGGCAACCAGTGTTCCCCATAGATTACCAACGCCACCAAACACCACGACCATGAAAGAGTCGATAATATATGTCTGCCCCAGATTAGGCCCGACATTGGTTAACTGACTCAGCGCCACACCCGCAACCCCGGCAATACCCGAACCCAGACCGAAAGTTAATGAATCAACCCATTCTGTACGGATACCCATCGCTTTCGCCATTGGCCGGTTTTGAGAAACCGCGCGCACCTGTAACCCCAGTGACGTTCTTTTCAGAATCATCAGCAATACGGCAAACACAATCAGTGCGAAGACAATAATATAAAGCCGGTTATAGGTGAGTGATAAAACAGAATTTATTTCCAGTGAACCACTCATCCAGGATGGCGTTTCAACTGATCGATTCAGCGGTGAAAAAACACTTCTCACCAGTTGTTGCAATATTAAACTGATACCAAAGGTTGCCAGTAATGTTTCAAGCGGCCTGCCGTATAAAAACCGAATCACACCTCTTTCTATTGCAATACCGAATAAGCCGGCAACAACAAAGGCCGCCGGTACCGCCACAAATAATGACATATCAATATGGTTCGGCATTAACATCTGCACCACATAGGTGGTATAGGCACCGATCATCATCAGCTCACCATGAGCCATATTGATAACACCCATTACGCCAAAGGTAATCGCCAGACCGATCGCTGACAGCACCAGCACAGAACCCAGGCTCAGACCAAAAAATGTTGTTTCCACCAGACCGAATAATTCAACATTGTTTTCTATATTCTTTATGGCTTTTTTTGCCGCTGCTCTTATCGCTGCATCTTCTTCCAGGTAAGTATTGTTTTCTTTCACCAGCAGTAAAGCCAGTTTTTTTCTGACTTCCGGGTTGAGCGAATCAGCCATATATTTTATCGCCGTAAGCCGTTCAGTTTTTTCGCCATTATCCAGCGCGTAAATTGAAAGACCTGTTTTAATCAGGTCCAGTGCTGCACTATCGGTTTCCACTTTTTGCCGTGACAGCAGTAAAGCATAACTGTCATCATCTATTTCTTTGATAATTTCATTGAGTGCCGAAACACGCACATCAGCATCTTTACTGCCAAGACTCAGACCGGCTATGGCAGCACGCAGCACACGCCGGATACGGTTATTAATTCTTATCTTTTTAATTGTTCTTTTTGCAACCTGACCATAAGACTCACCACTCACCACATTCACTATATCGTATAGATCGTCTTTCTTTTGTGCATACACAATCGTCTTATCAGATTTTTTATAATACAGACTGGCCGTTGACAAGGCCGTCAGTACCGGCAACACCCGATCATCGTCCAGTGCTGAAAATTTCTTAATCGCTTCACGTTTTTTACTCAGACTTTTTACATTCAGACTCTGCAGCGAAGCCTCAAACACATCATTCGCTATTGTCCCAGCATTGATCACCGGTGATCTGAACATCAACATTAATAAACTGATGAAGATCAACATCGCTGAATTTTTTTTGATATTACTGATGATATTATACATATCGTATTTTCTTTATTATTGATTCAAAAAAAGGTGGTGCCTTTTTACAGGCACCACGAATGACCACAATTGGGATATTATTATTAGAAATTTTGTCCGGAACACTTGGCAGTTTTCACATTATAGTTACCGCAAGACAGAGGTGCTCTCCAGTCTGCGATCAGATCTTTACTACCTGGTAAATAATCAGACCATGCATCACCAACAACGGTGTCAGGTGTCTGCCAAACAATTTCAAACTGACCGTCTTTCTGAATTTCACCGATCAGTACTGGCTTAGTAATATGGTGATTTGACATCATGGTAGACAGACCGCCAGAAAGGTTAGGCACTGATACACCGACAATCGCATCCTGTACTGCATCCGATTTTGTTGAACCTGCTTTCTCGACCGCTTTCACCCACATATTAAAGCCAATGTAAGTTGCTTCCATAGGATCATTTGTTACACGCTTCTTGTCCTTAATAAACTTTTTCCAGCTAGCAATAAACTTATCGTTCGCTTCATCTTCAACGCTCTGGAAATAATTCCATGCCGCTAAGTGACCAACCAGAGGCTTGGTATCGATACCAGACAGTTCTTCTTCACCGACTGAGAATGCAACAACCGGAATATCTTCTGCTGATACACCCTGGTTACCCAGCTCTTTATAGAAAGGTACGTTAGCATCACCATTGATGGTTGATACAACCGCTGTTTTCTTACCTTTAGAACCAAACTTCTTCACATCCGATACAATACCCTGCCAGTCTGAATGACCGAACGGCGTGTAATTGATCATGATGTCTTTTGATTTAACACCTTTTGCTTTCAGATATGCTTCAAGAATTTTATTGGTTGTACGAGGATAGACATAATCTGTTCCGGCTAATACCCAACGCTTCACACCGATTTCATTCATCAGGTAATCAACTGCAGGAATGGCCTGTGTGTTCGGAGCCGCACCGGTATAAAAGACATTCTTTGATGATTCTTCGCCTTCATACTGTACCGGGTAGAATAACAAGCCATTCAACTCTTCCAGTACGGGTAAAACAGATTTACGCGATACCGATGTCCAGCATCCAAAAATGACATCTACTTTTTTCTTCTGTATCAGTTCACGGGTTTTCTCTGCAAACAATGGCCAGTTAGATGCCGGATCCACAACCACTGCTTCCAGTTTTTTACCCAGCACACCGCCTTTTTTATTCTGTTCATCAATCATCATCAGAACAGTATCTTTAAGTGTTGTTTCACTGATTGCCATGGTACCTGACAATGAATGTAAAACACCTACTTTAATTGTATCCGCTGCCTGTGCCATCTGCGTAACCACCATTAACGCCGATGCGGCAATCATTCCTTTTAATAATCTAACTTTCTTCATTTATATTTCTCCAAATAAAAAAGGATGCCGTAAGACACCCTTTTTTTATCATTTAAAAGTCTGTGACTTACCTTACTTGCCAATCGGCAGGTCGTAAGACATAACAATCAATGGCTCTTCAGATACACCAGCGCCATCATCCGATGCCTGACTGACTGTGAATTTCAGAGCGCTGGTTGCTGCATAAGACACATCAACATGCGAGTAGTCTGAGTTCGCGTCATTTGTCACTGCGCCATACTTCACAGTCACTTTATCGAATTCACCTGCTACTGTTGTATACAAGTAACCATCATCACCAGAGACGATGCCAAGTGTGTAATCTTTGAAAGACAGCTCTAATGCTGTTTCATTACCTGCAGTAGCACCGCTTTGTGGGTAATCAATATGCCAGTAGCTGATGTCATAACCAAACTCACCGGCCTTACCTGCATAACCAACCCAGACGTCATGCTCATAACCGTTACCAACTGCTGGATCACCAGTCATGCCACTTGATGCCCATGTTTTTACATAAGCGCCAGACTCGTGAGTAAAATCAATGCCGCCAGAAATCGCTGGTCCCTGACTTACATCAGTACCACGCCATAAATACATTGAACTAACGTTTGCGTTATATTCTACTTCTGCACTTACCGTTGCTGGTGTCATTGCAGGTACCGCAAGTACCATTGCTGCAGCCAGTGCTTTTAAGTTAGTTGATAATTTCATTTGTTTTAATCTCCCGAGTTATTCAACTCAAATTTATATGTGTTTTTTACAAACCATAATCACTCGCCGAGCCCAGCCTCCTGTCGTACAAGGTCATGATTACGAATCTGATTTTCTTATTTGCACAGGCCGTGCCAATTTTTATATCTTGTTTTTTTCTATTAAAAACAATAACTTATGGATTCATTGAAAAATCCTGCTGGCAGCACAATTTTCAACAGCACTTATATGGTGCGCGATAAAAACTCATCGCAATTTTTTAGTGCACAAAAAAAGCCGCTTATTAGCGGCTTTTTAATAAAGACTTGTCAGCTCCTTTTAAATTTATCTTTTTTCTAACATGCCCTCTTCAACAATAAAATCAATTATCTCCTGCAGCCCTTTTCCTTCTTTAATATTTGAAAATACAAAGGGTCGCTCAGCGCGCATTTTTTTTGCATCTCTGTCCATCACTTCAAGCGATGCGCCAACATACGGCGCCAGATCTATTTTATTTATCACCAGTAAATCGGATTTAGTAATACCCGGGCCACCCTTGCGTGGAATTTTATCGCCGGCTGAAACATCAATGACATATATGGTTAAATCAGATAATTCAGGACTAAACGTTGCACTTAAATTATCACCACCACTTTCCACCATCACAAAATCTAAATTTTCAAAACGACTATTTAACTGCGCCACTGCCGCCAGATTCATCGAAGCGTCTTCACGAATTGCCGTATGTGGGCAACCACCGGTCTCAACGCCGATTATTCTTCCTTCATCCAGTGCGCCATTTTTCATTAAAAACTGCGCATCTTCTTTGGTGTAAATATCATTGGTCACTACGGCAATGTTATATACATCGCGCAATGAATGGCACAATGCTTCGACCAGTGCGGTTTTACCGGAACCTACCGGCCCGCCAACACCTATTCGTAATACTTTATCTTTTGACATTATGTTTACCATTATTAAGACCGGAATAACCGGCTGTATTGTGTTTCATGAAAGGCACTTGCCATTGCAACTGCCGGTAATTGTGTGCCAATTTCATCATCCTTAATTAGCAGCGCCTGCTCACAGGCTTCCTCAATTTCTTCACCCAGCTTTAGTAACATTTTTTGCCCGGCTGTCTGTCCCATTGGTAATAATTTAATCACAGCAGCTACCATGTTTTCGCACCATGCCCATAAGAATCCTGATGCAGCATCGTCTATCGCTATATCCCAATGTGTACAGGCCAGCGCATATTGTGTTACGTAGCTGACTTTTTTTTCCTGCCAGTGTGCAGCTTCTTTCATATCCAGATCAGTCAGTAATCTTGTAAGCGCATAACCTACCTGACAGTCTTCATCATGCAATTCGGCTGATTCGCGATACGCCAGTATATGATCATTCCAGTAGTCGACTGTTTCTTTGTCAGCGTTTTGCCATGACTGCATTAAACGCACCATCACTGGCACATCCAGTTTTGCCAGGCCATACCTCATCTGCATACTCAGCCAGTTGAAAACGTCCTCATCTGTTTTTAAGCAGCCGTTTTCAATTGCAAACTCCAGTCCCTGTGAATAACTGAAACTGCCAATGGGTAGTGCCGGGCTTATCAGTTGCCATAAGCGAATAACCGCCAGCCGGCTCTGATTTTTTTTAGTGCTGGTGATGACTGTGTCCTCCGCCTGAATAAGCACCGGCCTCCGGTTCAAAGGCCGCTTTTTCAACAGTCACCTTCATGCCCAGTCCGGCTACCATTTCATCCAGTACATGGTCATGCAAATAACGCACATATTTTTCAGTAATCTGTAAATGCACATGCCGGTTACCAAGGTGGTAACTGGCACGTGCCAGCTCAACAGTATTGTCACTGTAAATGGTTGATACGCTTTCTTTTGCCGCAATCACTTCAATGATTAATCCTTCACTAGATTTCAGGCAATCACCACCACGCAATAATCCGCCACGCGGCAAAAATACACCGGCTTCGCGGCCGTCATCAAGCGTGACTTTTATCCGGCTTTTTTGTCTGAGTTCAAATGGCAAAGTAACTGTTGCCTCGGGCGACTGTTTACTTTCACATATGCTGTCAATTTCTATCATTTAACACCTGAGTTTATTTTTTAAAAAAGAAAGTAGCGTTGTGCTAGCGGTAATATGGATGCAGGTTCGCAAACCAGCAACTCGCCATCAGCTCTTACTTCATAGGTTTGTGAATCCACTTCAATGCTTGGCTGATAATCATTTAACAGCATATCTTTTTTTCTGATCGAACGTGTTTTACTCACCGGCCTTACCATCGAGGCTAGTCCCAGCTGTGTTTTTATATCATTGTCGTAAGCCGCTTTTGATACAAAGGTAATCGATGTGTTATTCCTTGCTTTACCATAGGCTGCAAACATAGGACGGTAATGCACAGGCTGTGGTGTCGGAATCGATGCATTCGGATCACCCATTGGTGCCGCCACTATCATTCCGCCTTTAATAATGAGCGCAGGCTTTGTGCCAAAAAAGGCCGGCTTCCATAAAACCAGATCCGCTAATTTTCCTGTTTCAACCGAGCCGACATCATCAGCTATGCCGTGAGTAATGGCAGGGTTAATCGTGTATTTTGCGATGTAGCGTTTTACTCTTGAGTTATCGTTACGCTCACTGTCACCCTTTAACGCACCTCGTTGCACTTTCATTTTATGTGCTGTCTGCCAGGTACGAATGACCACTTCACCGACACGGCCCATCGCCTGTGAATCGGATGCAATCATTGAGAAGGCACCGAGGTCATGCAATATATCTTCAGCGGCAATGGTTTCTTTTCGTATCCGTGAATCAGCAAAGGCGACGTCTTCTGCAATATTAGGATCAAGGTGATGACACACCATTAACATATCCAGATGTTCATCAACCGTGTTAACTGTATAGGGACGCGTTGGGTTAGTACTGGATGGCAAAACATTCGCTTCGCCACAGGCTTTAATTATATCTGGCGCATGACCACCACCGGCACCTTCCGTGTGGTATGTATGAATGGCACGGCCTTTAAAAGCGGCCATGGTATCTTCTACAAAACCGGATTCATTTAAGGTATCGGTATGTATCGCAACCTGTACATCGTATTTTTCAGCCACGGTTAAACAGGTATCAATTGATGCCGGCGTTGTGCCCCAGTCTTCATGCAATTTTAATCCCATTGCACCGGCTTCAAGCTGTTCTTCTATTGCTATCGGCAAACTCGCATTGCCTTTACCAAGAAAGCCAATGTTCATTGGAAACTCATCGGCCGCTTCAAGCATGCGATGCATATTCCAGATACCCGGCGTACAGGTTGTTGCGTTAGTGCCGGTGGCCGGACCGGTGCCACCACCTAACATGGTTGTGACGCCTGACATCAATGCTTCTTCAATTTGTTGCGGGCAGATAAAATGAATATGCGAATCGACCCCGCCAGCTGTTAAAATTTGTCCTTCTCCGGCGATGGCTTCAGTCCCGGGGCCAATAATAATATCCACATCCGGCTGCACATCCGGGTTACCGGCTTTACCAATCGCCACAATGCGCCCGGCCTTTATTCCGATATCGGCTTTTACAATTCCCCAGTGATCAATTATGGTTGCATTGGTAATCACCACATCAACAGTCTCATGGCAGGAACGCTGACTTTGTCCCATGCCATCACGAATCACTTTACCGCCACCAAATTTAACTTCATCACCATAGGTCGTAAAATCTTTTTCTACTTCTATAATAAGATCGGTGTCACCCAGCCTTACCCGGTCACCAGTAGTGGGCCCATACATTTCAGCATAGGCTGTTTTATTTATTTTTATCATGTTATGACTCCAGAGCTCCCATTATCTCGGCACGAAAACCATAGACCTGAAGGTCACCGGCATACTTTACAAGCTCAACTTCTCTTGTCTGTCCAGGCTCAAAACGCACAGCGGTTCCGGCTGCAATATTTAAGCGGTAACCTCTGGTTTTTTCCCGCTCAAAAACCAGTGCAGGATTGGTTTCATAAAAGTGATAATGCGAACCAATTTGTATTGGCCTGTCTCCGCTGTTAGCAACGGCAACTTTCAGACATTCACGACCTGCATTTAATTCGATTTCACCTTCATCAATCAGATATTCTCCGGGTTTCATTTTTTTCTCCCTATACAATCGGCTGATGTACTGTCACTAATTTTGTGCCATCAGGAAAAGTTGCTTCTACCTGAACTTCATCAATCATTTCTGCAATGCCTTCCATTACATCTTCGCTTGATAACAGTGTTGCACCGTAACTCATTAATTCGGCCACTGTCTTGCCATCGCGTGCACCTTCCATAATGGCAGCCGAAATGTAGGCGATAGATTCCGGATAATTAAGTTTCACGCCTCTGTCTTTTCTACGCTCGGCTAACAAGGCCGCTGTAAATATCAGCAACTTATCTTTTTCTCTGGGTGTTAATTCCATCTTTTTTCTCGCTTATCAGGTGGACCATATACGTGGTTTACAAATAGTTAATGCTTTATTTTTCATTCTGACCTCCGCCCATATTTCAGTAAAAGCTTGCTTTGCAAAGTCGGCCGAGTCTCCAAGATAACGACAGACCAGTACATCATTAATCAGACTGATTGAAATATCTTTTTCTGTTCTCTGATGCCAGGTGGTTTGCAATTTTTCAGATGTCTCTTTATCTATATGCGTTGCCAGTAACGTCGCAAAAACAAGATGTGACTTTAGCCCTGCCGCTGAATACAGTATCTCGTTACTGCCATGTAATTCATTTCGTTCTAAAAAAATTGGCCTGTCATCCCGGTACATATTGATATGCTGAGTGATTGTTCCCTGCGTGAATTTTTCATTCGCCGCTGGACGTCCCAGACAATTTATTTCCCAGCCAAAGAACCGGGCATCTCCGCTCAGTCTTATATTCGTTTTTATCTCGCTATGGCAGCCATCAAAAAAAATATTTTCCTGTGGTAACCACTCCAGCAAACTGTCTTTTGCTAGCGTCAGAGTTTGAGTTTGCGTGCCCTTTAAATCACCAGATCGGTAAAACTTTCCGGCCGATGGCGTGGTCATCAGCGTGTGACTACCCGCTTGTAACTCCGCTTCTATACTCAATTTGTCGCCGCCTACAACCCCGCCCGGTGGATGTATAAGATAGATATGACAAACCTCTCCCTCCGGATAGAAGGGCCGCTGTACAACCAGTGGCCCATAATGTTCTCTGCTTTTTAAAACCGTACGACCATTTTTATACGCAAATACCAGCGCTAGTCTTGCCTTCCATTCACGTACTAAGGTCTTTTTTTCATATTGTATTTCAGGCGCTAACAAGATGAACTCCTGCACTAATCGCTAATACGGCAACGAGTGTTTTTACTGTCGTCACATATTTTTCGCTGACCTCAGCCAGCCTTTTTAATAATGAGCCAAACAGACCGCCAAAACTTATCATCGCCAAAAACACACCGAGACTGAAGACCAGTAAATAGAGTAAGGAATAACTGATCGGCTTTGCTTCAGATAGCGGAATGATGGCGAGTAATGGCGCAGAACCTGCCAGACCATGTAGTCCACCGATTAGAAATGCTTTATGTTCGTGCTGATGATTTTTCTTTTCGATATCCTGATCATCATGCGGGTGCCAGTGTGCATGAGTTTTATTCTTATGCTTATGGAAGTGAAAATGTAATCGTTTGCTTCGAATCTGATATAACACCAGCAATCCCAGCACGATCAGAACAACGCCCACCAGCTGCTCAGCCAATGCAGACACTTCTGCCGGCATGGAAATTACCGACCAGTGAATTAATACGGTGATAGCTAATAATATCGCGCCATGACCTACTGACCAGCGTAATGCATAACGCGTACTATTATGAAAACCAGATTTGTCAGATGATAATGCCGATACCGCGAGAATATGATCAGCATCCAGCGCATGCAAAAGCCCCAGGCCAAACGCAAAAGTGAGTAATACTGCTATATTTTCCATCATCATTCAGTCGCAATGCACATTATTAGTACAGTGCTTTATGCAAATATTGCACCCAAATAAAAAAATCTAATATAATCAATTAGATAATTGAAACAGATAGGGCCTTGCGGATGTTATCGGAAATGAAGCGCATCAAAATAGTGCGCTTTTATAAGGCGATTAAGATGATGAATGTTTAGTACGAAAGCACGGT
>Ga0316207_10004104_pt1 | contig 12924 bp, 7 predicted proteins | sample 6weekpyrite_MG_FD_204943 | JGI IMG/M metagenome (GOLD analysis project Ga0316207, IMG submission 204943) | Microbial mat bacterial communities from mineral coupon in-situ incubated in ocean water Damariscotta River, Maine, United States -... | ecosystem: Environmental > Aquatic > Marine >... | reverse complement strand
CCAGAAGACTGCACTGTCGAATCTCATGAGGGAGTTGAAGGAAAACGACAGTGCAGTCTTCTGGAATGGGTTGAAGGTGTCGAATTTCACGATCTGGGTCGCGTTGAAAAAGGCGTGCAAAAAGAACTCGAAACGCGCTATCACGCCTTGGGCATTCTTGCTGCAAAACTACATAACCAAAGTGAAAAATGGCAGACACCAACAGAGTTCTCACGGCAGGCGTGGGATGAAAAGGGCCTTCTTGGCGAAGCGCCTCTTTGGGGGCGATTCTGGGAACATCCGATATTGAACAAACAACAAAAAGATATGTTCTTAAAAGCACGTTTGGTACTACAACTATTATTAAAAGATATCGGCAAAACAAACGCAAATTACGGCTTGATACACGCTGATTTTCTACCTGAAAATATTCTGGTAAACCAAGGCGAATTACAACTAATCGACTTCGATGATAGCGGTTATGGCTGGCATTTGTTTGAAATGGCCACGTCATTATTCCCGCAAGCAGATCAAGCTTTTTTTGATCAGCTGGTGGATGCTTACGTTTCCGGCTATCGCACTGAAAGGCCATTTTCAGATGCGCAATTAGCGCTATTACCGGCGTTTATTATGATTCGGGCATTTACCTATTTGGGTTGGTTAATGTCTCGCTCAGGCAGCTTAAAAAATGGTGAGAAAATCGCCCTCAAATTAGCCGCAGTATTAAGTGAGTATATTCCTGAGCTACTCAAAGAATTAAGCACAACACAACGCGTGGCGGTAGAAGTAATGCATTTCTGTCAAAAATGTATTCCTAACAGAAAAATGCCCCGTGAAAGCACGAATAAGCCATAGCGCTATTCACCTCAACGATTAGATCATGCCACCGTTTTGTTGGAGAAAGGGCTTTTACCCCCAATAAGCATAGTTGAGCTCGAAAAAGATGCGTAAGCCCTTGGCGCATACTCTCGTGATTCAACTGCGCTTTCTAAGCTTATTCTTCTATACTTTAAAGTGCCGATTAATTGCTGCCAGAGTCACAAAACCAGATTTGCTATTTGGGGAGCCCGCTTCTTATGCCACAAGCAGAAAAATCCAGCCAGTTTCCAGGGTCGCCCTACCCACTGATTTACCTAATCGGAGGCGAGTCCGCCCCATCCAATAAACTGACAATATTTTTAAGGGATCAGGGCTTTGAGGTCGAACAAATAGCAGAACTCGATGCTTTTTCAATTAATCGTGCTCAGACTGTCAAAGATGACGAAAAGCCGCGAACCCAGGTCGCGATCATAGATTGTCGCTCTCCCGATACAGTCACACCCGACAAAAACAAAGCGGTAGAATTAGGTTTGGGCGAAAACCTTGCACTACCATTCATCATTCTCTCGAATCAGGATCAAATCGAGTTTCATCTATCCGCCCTTAGAAGCGGCGCGACGGCCTACCTGAGCACTCCGTTCAAACCCCATCAGTTGCTGGATAGGCTCTACTCAATTATCGGAGGACAGCCCGCCGCGCCTTACAGGGTATTATTGGTCGACGATGACCCCTTCATTTTGAAAATGGAAACCGCCATCTTGAAGCACGCGGGAATGCAGGTGCTAAGTCTGACAAACCCCCTTGAAGCGCTCGAAGCAATGCAAAATTTTGACCCGGACGTTATTGTGCTGGATGTGTACATGCCCAAAGCTTCAGGGCCCGAGCTAGCGGCGATAATTCGTAACAGGGAACCGCAAAACGAAGTCCCTATATTGTTTCTATCAGTCGAAACCAACCTGACAATGCAACTGCAGGCGTTAGGCGTAGGTGGCGATGATTTTCTGGAAAAACCCATAGAACAAGAACATTTCGTGGCTGCAGTGCGATCCAGGGGGCGGCGTTATCGACAACGAAAAGCGCTGGACGCTCGCCTTAAACAATTTACCTATGAACGAGAAAGAGAACGCCAAGCGCTGAACCAGCACGCGATTGTGTCCGTCGCCGACGCGGGCGGAAAGATAATAGAAGTTAACGACAAATTTTGCCAGGTAAGCGGCTACCGCCGAGATGAACTACTCGGCCAAAATCACCGCATCATCAAATCAAGCCAACATTCCGCAGCGTTTTATAAAGACCTATGGCAAACCATTTCTGCCGGTAAAACCTGGCACGGCGTTATTTGTAATCAGTGTAAAGATCAAGTCAATTACTGGGTTGAATCGACAATTCTTCCACTACTCGACGATACCGGCCGCCCTTACGAGTACGTTTCTATCAGAACGGATATCTCGCAGCTAAAAAGGCAACAGCAGGCTTTACAAACACTAATAGAGTCAACGGCCTCAACAGCAGATACTTCGTTTTTTGATTGCGCCGTTAAAGGCATTGCCGACGCCGGAGCGGTTGATATTGCTTTTATCGCCTTACTTTTACCCGAAGACGAATCCAGATTTGAGACTATTGCTTTTTGGAATAGCGAAAAACTCGCTGAAAATTTTAGTTACGACTCTCAAGGTACTCCGTGCGAAACTGTCATAAATGGCGAAATCGCGGTTTACCCCGAAAATGTCTGTCATCACTTTCCTGACGATCACTGGTTAGCTGAGAACGAGATCGAAAGCTATATCGGCCTTCCCCTTTACGACTCACACGGCACAATTATGGGTCTGGTTGGATTAATGCACCATCGGCCGCTCAAAGATTACAGGGCCTCAAATGACTTGTTAGCCGTATTTTCCAGCCGTATCGCCGCCGAAGTAGAGCGACAAAAATCCGATCAACAGCTAGTTCACGCGCATTACTTGCTGGAACGAAGTAATCAGGCCGCACAAATAGGCTCTTGGGAAGTTGACCTTAAGGCTCAACAGGTCCATTGGAGTCAGGTTACCCGTCAAATCTTTGCGGTTGATGATGGCTTCAAGCCCGAAGCCAATTCAATGCTCGATTTTTTTGAAGCAGCGCAGAGTGATTCTCGCTTTAAATATCACTACCAGCGCGCACTGAACAAAGGGATCGCTTTTGATGATGAACTCGTCATTCAAACAGCGACAGGTAAAAAGAAATGGGTCAGGATCGTCGGGTTGCCGGAGCAGGATCAAACAGGAAAAAGCGATCTTTATGGCCTGATACAGGATATCAACACGCGCAAACAGATGGAATTAGCGCTATTGGCAAACGAACAACGACTCGACTACCTGGTCTCATCGACACCGGTCACTTTGTACACCTGTCATCCGACACCTCCGTATGGCGTGACCTGGATAAGCCCAAATATTAAAGCGCAAATGGGCCACACCCCCACGCAGTTCACTAGCGACAGCGATTTTTGGCTTAATCTCGTTCATCCAGACGACCGGCAAGAGATTCTAACCCAGCGACCTAAACTCTTTGAGCATGACAATCATACACACGAATACCGTTTTAAAAACAGCCAGGGCAAATATCTCTGGGTTCACGACCAATTGCGTTTAATTCGAGATAACGCAGGTAATCCGGTTGAAATTCTTGGTTATTGGGCGGATATCAGTGATCGCAAAAAAGCTGAAAAATCACTCATTACAGCACGAGACGAAGCCAATCTCGCCAATCAAGCGAAATCAGAATTTTTATCGAACATGAGTCACGAGTTAAGAACGCCATTGAATGCGATCATTGGCTTCGGCCAATTGCTGGAACACGAAAAAGATCTGACACAAGCGCAACAAGAAGACATTAATGAAATACTTAAAGCCGGTCATCACTTACTTCTTTTGATTAACGATGTTTTGGATCTGGCAAAATTGGAATCGGGTCATTTGGATCTTTCTTTGGAGCAGACCGACCTTTTATCATTAGTCAACGAATGCCTATCTATGGTGGAAACCCAGGCCAAAGAACGATCCATACAATTAAGTCATAAAACACCCGCCGGTGTCTCCTTGACGGTTGATCGCGTTCGATTTAAGCAAGCGTTGCTCAACCTGCTTTCCAATGCTATCAAATATAACCGTCAGGGCGGCGTTGTAGAACTGACTGTAGAGCAAATTAGCGAGGTTAAATTGCGATTCTGCGTCTCGGATACAGGCCTGGGTATTGCTGCAAATCGTCTGCATGAACTGTTTAAACCTTTTAAACGCTTAGGCGCAGAAAGCAGCGAGGTAGAAGGAAGCGGTATTGGTCTGGCGTTAACTCGGCAACTGGTCGAATCAATGGGTGGCGAAGTTGGCGTAAAAAGCACACAAAATGTTGGCAGTTGTTTTTGGATTGAAATACCTTGTGATGAACACACCAAAATCACCAGCAGCGACAAGTCTGCAAGTTTTAACAGCGCAACCAAGGGTGACCTTCTTGCTCGTGAACCTAAATCGAAGACTGAATCGCAGTTTTCAATTCTGTATATTGAAGACAATCCGGTCAATCTCAAACTGGTACAACGAATCCTGAGGCGGCGCAAAAATATAAAATTAATGGCGGCGCACACGCCCGACTTAGGCATCGATATCGCCGTTAACCAGCATCCTGATTTGATCTTTCTCGATATTAACCTGCCGGATATGGACGGTTACCAAGTACTTAAAATTCTCAAAGCTAAACGACCGGAAATCCCGGTTGTCGCCATTACTGCAAACGCAATGCAGCGGGATATTGATCGAGGCAAAAAGGCCGGATTTGTCGCGTATTTAACCAAGCCGCTTGATTTATCACGTTTTAATAACACGCTGGATAAATTTCTGGCCAATCGTACTCTGAATTGATCACACTCATTACACGCCCAATTAGAATTTATTTAGGTAAGCCGGCTAAACACGTAAACTGAAGGCCTCCAATGAACATCATAGATTACAGCAGCTCATTTCCTGTTAGAAATCACCTAAAGACCTATTTCAAAGGCGTCTTCATCGTATTATTGATGATTATTATGGCCGCGTGCCAACCTAGCCAGGAAACCACCCTCAGGATTGGAACCAATTTGTGGCCAGGATATGAGCCACTTTATCTGGCCGAAGATCTTGAGTACTGGTCAAAGAAAGACATTCGCCTGGTTGAGTATCCTTCTGCCAGTGAGGTTATCCGCGCATTCAGAAATCGTTCGTTAGAAGCTGCAGCGCTAACATTGGACGAAGCAATGTTGCTTTGGAACGAAAACATACCGGTAAAAATAGTATTGGTACTCGATATTTCAAATGGCGCCGATGCAATTATTGGCAGAGGCATCACTGATTTTCAGCAGTTGAAAGGTAAAAAAATTGCAGTAGAGAGCAATGCCCTCGGCGCACTCTTTATTTCACGCGCGCTCAAACTTAATGACATGAAGCTCAATGATATAGAGCTTGTCCATTTGAATGTCTCGTCACATGAGCAGGCATTCAAAAATGGAACCGTGGACGCCGCGGTTACCTTTGAGCCGGTCAAGAGTAAATTACTCGAACTAGGCGGCGTGGATGTATTTAACAGCGCTCAGATTCCAGGTGAAATTGTCGATGTGCTGGTGGTCCATGAAAAAACACTTCTCGCCCACCCGGAACACGTGAGAATGCTGGTCGAAAACTGGTACCGTGCGATTAGCCACATCAATCGTAATCTACAACAGGCGGCGATAGACATCGCGCAACGACATCATTTAACACCCGCGCAGGTCATTGACAGTTTTAACGGACTGAACTGGGGTGATCGCACGCGCAACAGGCAATTGCTGGGCGGAAAAGCCCCGCTTCTGCAAACGGCGAATAAGCTGGCGGATATTATGCTCGAAAACCAATTGCTTCCAAAAAAACCTGACCTGAAGAATATCATCGCGACAATTGAACCGTAATAGTACTGACTATGGATACGTATCATGCGACAGCTTTTGACATTGCGTTATTTTTTTCCCGTGATGCTCGGGATATTTTCCCTTGCGGTCATTGCCATTACTTATGTGGCTAACTACACCTTAGCCATTGCAGCCACTGAGAAAAATATTTCTCAAGACCTGCTAGACGACCTTAGCAGTGAACAAGGCATTCTTGAATTGCTCTTATCAAAAAGAGAGCATCAAGGTATTCAAAGCGTCATCGCAGCTCACGCGGCAAAACTAGATAATTTGTTTATGCTGGTTGCTGATCCACAAGGTATCGTAATAGCGTCTACTTCACATCAGCACGTTGGCAGACACTGGCGCGATTCGAAAGCGCATTTGAGCGAGCCAGACATTCAAAAAGTGCTAACCAATCGAACGATTGAGCTCAACGTAAACCAGAAAGAACAAACTATCGATGGCTACATTAGTCTATGCCCAGGCGGGAATAGTCGTTTGTTACGTCAGTCGAGTTGTGGCTTTTTGGCTCGTCGGGCTGACCTCGCATTAGGTCAAAAAGCGGTTACGTCGAATCTCACTACCCAGGCTATTTTTTCCAGTGCAGGTATTTTATTCATTGCGATAACTCTGGGAATGACATCCTATTTATTTTTTGGACGGCGCGCAGCGAAACTCTCGCAAGTGATGGGTTCTTTTGCCTTAGGACAAACCAGTCTGCGCACAAACTTGCAAGGTAACGACGAAATATCTGTCATAGGCCGTTCGGTCGACCAGATGCTCGATAAAATTGCTAAAAACGAAGCATCAATAATGTCTAAAAACAGTCGCCTTAAGACATTATTTAACACGGTTGACGACGCTATTTTATCTATCGAAATTACTGATTTTAACATAGTCGACACCAACCATGCGGCCGACAAAATTTTTGGCTACGCATCTTCAGAATTGACCGGTATTCCAGGTAGCCAAGTGCTACCTGAACTGTTTTACGGCACTATCGACGAACTACACACTAACTTTTCCTCTATCTTAATGAGTCCCGACGTTGCGGCTGGCGAGTCGAAAATGAATGGAAATGAAACTTCAGGAAAGCGCCAAAACGGCAACGTATTCCCTGCTGAATACAGCATAAACCGTATGAATACGAATGACTGCACCGAGCTTTTGTTAGTGGTAAGAGACATTACCGAAAGAAAACGTGCTGAGAAAATGCTTTTTCGACATCAGAATCAACTGGAATCCTTGGTTCAGACACGAACCAAAAGTCTGGAAATTGCACTCGACCAGGCCGAGCATGCAAATTCTGCAAAGTCTGAGTTCCTTTCTCGAATGAGTCATGAGTTGCGTACACCACTCAATGCCATCGTGGGTTTCGGGCAGCTGATGCACTCCGATGAAGATCAACCACTGACGGCATTACAGTCAGACAACTTAGAAGAAATTACGCGGGCCAGCCAGCAGCTGCTCGAACTGGTCAATGAAGTGCTTGATCTCAGCAGAATAGAAAGTGGACAGCTGAAAATGAGCCTTGAACCCGTTGAACTTGCAGCGTTAGTCCAACTCTGTATTAATCAGTGTCTTCCTCTGACCAAAGCAAAAAATATTGAAGTAAGCGAACAAATAGCCGATCACTGTGTGATCAAAGGTGATTATACGCGCCTACGCCAGGTCATTCTTAACTTGCTCACCAATGCCATAAAATACAATAAGGCAAATGGGTATGTGCGCATTAATGCGTCCACTTTAGACGACCAAATAGTGAGCGTTAGCATTGAAGATAACGGTATCGGCATTCCAACTGAAGCGCATTCGCGATTGTTTAAACCATTTGAGCGACTCGAGTCAGCCTATGATGGCATAGAAGGAACCGGTATCGGCCTGGCGTTGGTCAAAAACCTGATTGAAGCGATGGACGGAAAAGTTGGCTTTAATAGTGAGGAAGGCACTGGAAGTACGTTTTGGTTTACACTACCAGCGACAAACCTGCCCGTCGTTTTGTCGGATCAGCGTGCTTCAATCGACAAACCAAAAATTCTGTATATTGAAGACAATCCGGCTAACTTGCGTCTGGTCAACAAGATATTATCCGTTCGTAATGATGTCGAAATCATCGAAGCAACAGATGCTGAAACCGGCCTTAAAATTGCGCAAGAGGAACCACTTGCTCTCATTTTAATGGATCTAAACCTTCCAGGAATGGATGGTTTTAACGCATTGCGTAAGTTGAAAGCAACGACAAAAACAAAAGATATACCCGTCATCGCAGTAACGGCAAATGCGATGACGAGCGATATAACCCGGGGTAAAACGCAAGGATTTGATGACTATATAACTAAACCTATAGACATGAAAAAATTTAATGCCAGTATCGACCTCTTCGTGTTTAGAAAATAATGTGTCATTAGATACAGCTGTACCGGTATAAAGGAGGCAAAAATGTATTTTCGAACAACAAGCCAAACAGACGTGTTGCCACTGATTATGCTCTTGGTTTTGGCTTGCGCCATCTCAGCCTGCCAGCCAGATCAGGTAGAACAGAACAAAAAGCGACAAGCCAACGCTGAATTGGCACCCAGCCCCACCACTGTCAAAGAATTTATTTTCGGCTTCGACTTGCGTACCAGCCCTAAAAAAGACGCGCGCCAATATCAGTCACTATTGCGTTATCTTAGTGAGAAAACGGGCTACTCTTTTACTATGACATTTACACCGCTCGATATTCCACTGGCAGAAGCAATAGAAAGGGGTAATATCGACCTCGCTGCTATCGGCGCCGTTTCTTACCTAAAAGCCTCACAAAAACTGCCAGGGGTCATTCCCTTGGTAAAAGGAATAAATTCTAACGGTGAAGCCCGTTATCGCTCGTTCATTGTGGTTAAGCCAGACAGTCCTTTAGAATCTATCACGGATTTGGTAGGCGCTCGACTCGCCTTTGGCAATCGCGATTCGACTCAGGGTCATTTGATCCCTCGAATTCTGATGGCTAACGCAGGTATAAAATTAGAGCAATTGGCCAGCTATGGCTATACGGGTTCGCACCAAAACTGTGCTACCGCCGTTATCAAAAATAATTATGACGCCTGTGGAATGCAAGATTCCCTCGCGCTTGAATTAGCAGAGCAAAACCTGGTTCGCATCTTGACCCGCTCCGCCTATTTCCCATCAAGCGGCATCATCGCGAGCCCCTCGGTACCCGCCGAAGCGCGAACTAAAATTCAACAGGCATTGATAGACCTGGAACCAAATGAAAAAGATAAATCGCGTCTGTACCAATGGGAAACAACGGAAATGCCCAATGGTTTTACCCGGGCACAACCGGGTGACTATGACGAACTGAAACGCTGGCTGCTTCAATTAGATTTACTCTAGTACATCATCCACACTATATTGACGGATACAGTGTGGATGATGTACTTGGCGCAAACGGGAAAACCAAATGAGACTTGTAACCCAATTTATTTTCCTAATCTTGGCACTCCTGTTTACGACCTTCGCCAGCGTAATCACGCTTGACTACTACCTGCTTAACGCTACGTTGAAGGAACAACAATATAACTGGATTCACATGCTCTCGGACACGATTTCCGAAAGTTTGGCTAACGACATTATTGAGCTAAACCAATTAGAGTTGAAAGATGTCCTGTCGAATATTGCGCTCGAAAATGAGCGTATTGATTACGCTTTCATTACCGATTTTAACGGAGATTTGCTGTCCCACAGTTTTCACAAAGACTTCCCGCCATCACTGATGCCGCTGATAGACACTGCGAACAACCCGTCTAAACCTGTTGGCCTTTCTGATCTATTGGAAAATTCATTTGCGGTTCCAATCATCCCGGGGATGAGAGCCACATTATTCATTGGCATAAATACGGAAGCAGACAAGCATTTATTCCAGCGACACCGAACCCTGTTTGCACTACTGGTATTTTCGACTGCCTTTATTGGTTTAGTGCTTAGTATCTGGATAGGTCGACGCATCACTCGACCGCTCCAAAAGCTAACAGACAACATAACTCGCTATAAAAACACTGGAACAACATTACGCCATTTCAGTAAACAGGGCAGCAAAGAAGTGCGTCAACTAACCCAACAGTTTGATCAAATGGTCACTGAAAGAGAAACGGTTAATCAAGCGACAAAACAATTCAAAAAGACACTCGATCAAACTTTAGATTGCATTTTTATATTCCAGAAAAGCGATCTCCGTTTCACTTACCTCAATCGTGGCGCAATTCAACAAGTTGGCTATAGCCAAGAAGAACTGCTCGACATGCACCCCTTCGACATTAAGCCAGAGTTTTCAAAAATACAGTTTGAGCAATTGATTGCGCCTCTCGTCAAGCAAGAAGTCAACGTCCTAAACTTTGAAACCGTACATCGTCATAAAGATGGACACACGATACCGGTCGAAGTATTTCTTCAGTATTTTTCCGATCCACCGCAACGGTTTCTTTCAATCGTACGCGATATCAGCGAAAGAAAAACGATTGAACGGGAATTGGTCGCGCACCGCGATCACCTGGAAGAGCTTGTTCTGGCAAGAACGCGAGAGTCCGTCACCCAGCGCCATCAGGCCGAAAAAGCCAGCGCTGCAAAATCAGAGTTTCTGTCACGCATGAGCCATGAACTTAGAACACCGCTCAACGCCATTATCGGCTTTGGCGACTTAATGAAAACCGATACCGAATCCCCCCTTAACGACCTTCAAAAAGACAACTTGGACGAAATTCAAATAGCCAGCAAACAATTACTCGAACTGGTCAACGAAGTTCTGGATTTAAGCCGAATAGAGAGCGGGCGTTTGGAAGTTAGCGTGGAACCAGTGGAACTAGCCGCCTTGGTTGAACTGTGTATCACTCAGTGCCATCCTTTGGCGACCAAGAATCAGATCAATTTGGACATGACAGTCGATAAATCAATCACGCTGATGGCCGACTATTCACGCCTTCGCCAGGTAATACTGAACCTGCTTTCCAACGCAGTAAAATATAATCGGGACGGTGGAAGCGTTCTTGTCTACTCTGAATTTACTCGTGAGAATCTGGTCAGAGTCAATGTTAAAGACACCGGTCGAGGCATCGAAGCACAAGCTCAATCCCGACTATTTCAACCCTTCGAACGCCTAGAAACGGCCTACCAGGGTATAGAAGGAAGCGGTATTGGTTTGGCACTGGTGAAAAAACTGGTTGAGGCCATGGGTGGAAAAGTTGGTGTTATCACTCAGCTGAACAAAGGCAGTGTATTCTGGTTTGAACTACCTGCAGCCAAATAAAGCTTGCATTTCGCTTCCACCGAGTCAATTTCTTTGGCCACTGTTCAAATACCTTGCAAGGTTTCGTCCAGCGCAATATGCGTATCGCTCAACGCACTGGAAACAAGACTCTCTTGCCTTGTTCTGAGGCTCATTTCGGCCTTCAGACTTTGCATTCTGGTTTCAACTCCATTCATCAAAGAAGCCAAATAATCACGATACCTGCCGGCTTTATCTTCATATTCCGGCATTCTTCGGATCAGTAAAGACGCATCCGGCTGTACCTGTTGTATCGCCTCCAGGCATTCAGCACCGCTGCCAAAACAAATCACATCGTAGTCAGGCAATAACGCTTTTCCCAAAAGACGACAGTTAGTTGCTTCGTCGTCGACAATGATAATACTGGCATTTTACTCATTGTATTTGCCCTTACAAATCATTCGTTGGCAAAGCTTGCTACATTTCCAGAAAAAAGCGCTATGACTTGAATTTGGTAATCCCTGTTTTTAACTCACAAAAACAGGCGTGATTTAATTGCTTCTTCTATACTTCTTTGCAAACTGCAATCACGTATATCGGGCAAGACTGTCGTAAAATCAAAAGCGTTTAAATGGGGTAATTGGAGGAGGATAAATAATGCCAAAAAGACAAGGAGAAGAAACCTTGTTAGTTGTTGACGACGAGGCGACCAACCTGAAGCTTCTAGGACGCATTCTGAGTGGCCAGGGCTACACCGATATGGTTTTTGTAGATGACCCAAGAGAGGTGTTAACCCAGTATAAACGCTGCAAACCGGATCTGATACTTCTGGATATCAACATGCCTTATCTCAACGGCTATCAAGTCATGGAACAAATTAAGGCACTTGACGACCCCTTGTCCCCACCCATCATAATTTTAACCGCACAACAAAGTCAGGACTTCCTGCTAAAGGCGCTGGCCGCAGGCGCGCGCGATTATATCAGCAAGCCCTTTGACTACAATGAACTGTTAATGCGTGTACGAAACCTGCTGGATGCCCAGCTCGCCCATCGAATGCTGCATGATCAAAACTCAGTGCTGGATCAGATGGTCACCGAAAGAACCCGAGCGCTCAGTGCCACGCGACTGCAAGTGGTCCAGCGATTGGGGATGGCCGCCGAATACCGGGATGAGGAAACGGGAAATCACATATTAAGAATGAGCCACACCTCGATGCTGCTGGCACGTGGGCTTGGCTGGAGCGAGAGTGATTGTGAGCTTATTCTTAATGCCAGTCCCATGCACGATATTGGAAAAATAGGTATTCCTGACGCAATTTTGCTCAAACCCGGAAAGTTAGAGCCACCAGAGTGGGAAATCATGAAATCTCATGCCAGCATCGGGGCTAAATTACTGGACGGTGACGATTCCGATTTGCTACTGATGGCCCGCGAAATTGCGTTGACACACCACGAAAAATGGGATGGCAGCGGCTACCCTAACGGCCTAAAAGGCAATTCAATCCCTCTGGCTGGCCGAATCGCAGCGGTAGCGGATGTTTTTGACGCATTGACATCAGAACGCCCCTATAAAAAAGCCTGGTCAGTTGAGGACGCGGTGGCGTACATGCAGGCAAACACAGGCAAGCACTTTGACCCAAATCTGGTGGAGCTGTTTATCACTGAACTTCCTCGCGTACTGGAAATTAAAAATAGATTTTCGGACTAAACTTTTCATCGCTATTTATCACTAAAACAATATGGAGTTAATTCAAACTCACTAACAATTCTCTAACTTTAACCACCCTTTTTTGGTTTAAGCCTAAAATTAATTTTTGGCTTTCAATAGCTAGTGCCCGTCCTGAAACATTAACCACTTGATTTAAAACAAAAAAGTCAAAATAAGACAATAAAAAACTCCGATGGTTTGATATAATCACTATCGCCAAACAGTTGATTATAAAGAAAAAACCACA
>Ga0316207_10004103_pt1 | contig 12924 bp, 10 predicted proteins | sample 6weekpyrite_MG_FD_204943 | JGI IMG/M metagenome (GOLD analysis project Ga0316207, IMG submission 204943) | Microbial mat bacterial communities from mineral coupon in-situ incubated in ocean water Damariscotta River, Maine, United States -... | ecosystem: Environmental > Aquatic > Marine >... | reverse complement strand
ATCAAAATCCTCAACCGCATGTTCCGGGCCTTCTTCAACCAGTGATGCGCCCATATCGCCGGAAAATAAAATTTTACTCACCGGATCGAAGATCTGTAAATTACCCACCGAGTGCAAAAAATGTGCAGGCAGAACCACTAAGTCGGTATCGCCAAAAGGTATTTTCATACCCTGATCTGGCACTGAAATAATCCGCTCACCAATTTTGTCGCCCATGTATCCCGGTAATAAATGAGGCAGAAACCGCGCCCATAATTTTGACGCAATGACTTTGGCCGGCGTGCGGGTGATCCAGCTGTCGATCGATGAAATAATATCCGGGTCCTGATGCGAGGCGAAAATATAATTTAAACTATCGAAATCACCGAGCTTTCGAAGCTCCAGTGACAACGGGGTAAAGGTTAGCTGACCGCCCGGATCAAGTAGCATGGCATCATCACCATTAACAATTAGAAACTGGTTAGCCTGCACGCCTTCACCTTTAACCAGGTCGCTAAACGCGATTACTTTATGAACACCATCATCAAATAAATTTTTGGCCATTGTTATTATTATTTTCCTGTTGCAAAAAATTCCTAGCGGTTTTATCAGAGCCCAAAATCAGTTTCATCAACAATTGTTACAATGGCATGAAAATCTGCGATAATTCAGTCACTAAGTTGACGGACATCAAGATGACTCTAACTATTACCCGGCCGGATGACTGGCATTTACACCTGCGCGATGGCGCGATTCTGAACGATCTTGTGCATCACACCAGTGCCCAGTTCGCTCGCGCGATTATTATGCCAAACCTTACGCCGCCGGTGACTACCACCGAGATGGCTGAGAGTTATCGTCAACGCATTCTCGCTGCTGTTCCAACTACACATCAGTTTGAGCCGTTAATGACGCTGTATTTAACGAACAACACACCGGCAGAGGAAATTGTAAAAGCCAAAGCCAGTGGTTTTATCCACGGTGTTAAGCTTTACCCAGCAGGAGCCACAACCAACTCTGACGCCGGCGTGACTGATATTAAAAACTGTTACGCCACCCTCGAGGCAATGCAAAAAGAAAATATGATTTTGCAGGTTCATGGTGAAGTGGTTGACCCCGCCGTTGATGTATTTGACCGCGAAGCCCGGTTTATTGAAGAAGTGTTAACACCGATTAAAAAAGATTTTCCTGAATTGCGCGTGGTGTTTGAACACATCACCACTAAACACGCGGTCGAGTTTGTTACCGATGCCGATGACACCGTTGCCGCCACCATCACGCCACAACATTTACTCTATAACCGCAATGCGATTTTTAAAGGCGGTATTCGCCCGCATTATTACTGCCTGCCAATTTTAAAACGTGAAGAACATCGCCAGGCGTTGGTTAAAGTGGCCACTTCTGGCAGTCACAAGTTTTTCCTTGGCACCGATAGCGCACCGCATGCTCAGGATAAAAAAGAAAGCAGTTGTGGTTGTGCCGGCATTTTCTCAGCGCCATTAGCCATTGAACTTTATACCCGCGTGTTTGATGAAAATAATGCGCTCGACAAACTTGAAGGCTTTGCTAGTTTTTATGGTCCCGACTTTTACCAGTTGCCACGCAATAGTGAGAAAGTCATGCTGGAGAAAAAAACCTGGACGGTTCCCGAGTCACTGCCTTTAGGTGATGAAAAAATTATTCCGCTACATGCCGGAGAAGAAGAAAGCTGGAAACTCATCAGTAGCTAACGTACTGACATTTGATTGAATCAGTAAATTTAATTCAGTAAATGGCCTGCACTCGATAACCGGCTCGCTCGAGCAATTGTAAAATGCCATTTTTACCGGGCAGGTGTAACGCACCTACCGCGGCAAATAAAGATTGTTTCGGCATGATATCCAGCATTCGCTGCACTATTTTTATATTGCGCTGATCGAGTAGTTTGTCCATAAAGCGGTCATCGATTTTTGATCCCGGGTCCATCATTGCCAGCTGCTCATTCATCAATGCCTGCAGGTCACGTTGCAGGTAACCATTCACCAGTCGTTCCCACATCGGCATGCTTTTATGAAAATCTTCCACCGCTTTACTTAGCATCCACAACTGTTCAGAAAGCTTCATGCCCGAGAGCACATCGATCTGCTCTTCGACAGTTTCCAGTCCAACCACTTTTTTATTTAATTCGCGAGCGACATTTTCAAGCTCAACATCAAGTACGGTTTTATTACTTTCTGGTGGCGGCGAACTGATTGTTGCCATCACGGACCAGGGCTGCATGCGATTAACCGTTCTCGCAGTAATGCCGTAATACTGATGCATAATGATGTTGATGCGATCCAGCGTGACATCATCGAGATAATCCTGCAGCAGTTTACCGTCCTGAAAAAATGTTGCTCTGGTTAAGGTCTGCTGACCCTCAACATCGAGCACGATCTCCATTGCAAAGACATCAACCTGTTCGATCGACGACTGGACTTTATCCAGCAATGCCAGCACGCGATCATCGGCCAGGTGAATCGTGCCAAAAAGGTAACTGTCGGGCTGACCTTTTTTCTGCAATTTCCACAACAGACCCTGCGGGTGTTTTAACTCAACTGTTGGTTGTTCTGCCAGTGCTGGCTGGATCAGCAAAAAGCAGATTAAACAACAAATGAATCGTGCTGTGCGGTAGAATACGTTTTTTTGTCTAATGTCCATGACTTCTTTTGGAGCGTGTTGACCAACCGTTGATTGTTTAAATATGGCCCAGACCAATGTAGCTTCTCCAATGTCATGCCGTTTTCGCGGCTTTTTACCTGTTGTTGTCGATGTTGAAACCGGTGGCTTCGATCACAAAAAAGACGCGTTACTTGAAATTAGCGCGGCCATTCTCGAGATCGACGACCAGGGGCAACTGGGTATTAAAGAAACCGTATCTTCGCATATTAAACCCTATGAAGGTTTAAACCTTGACCCTAAATCGATGGAAGTCAACGGCATCGATCCTTACAACCCTTTTCGTATGGCGAAAACAGAATTTGAAGCTTTAACCCTGGTTTTCCAGACCATTCGCAAAGAGGTTAAGCGCACCGGCTGCACACGCGCCATAATGGTTGGCCATAATACCACGCTCGATCTCAATTTCGTAAACGCCGCAGCTGAACGCAATAAACTCGCTCGAAATCCGTTTCACCAGTTCAGCATGTTCGACACCGTTTCTCTGGCAGGCCTGGCCTATGGTCAGACGGTACTGTCGCGTGCGGTGCAGGCTGCTGAAATAGACTGGGATGATAGCAAGGCGCATTCAGCCATTTATGATGCCAATAAAACCGCCGAACTGTTCTGCAAAATCGTCAACAAATGGGGCGAACTGTCGAAAATTTAAACACAATATCAAGCACTTAAGACATTTATAATCTATATAAGTTAGTATTATGAATACTAATAAATACCGTTGTTTGAAGGCTTATCATGATTTCCTATAAAGACAGTTCGATTCTAATTGTAGATGACCTGCAATTCAGTCGAGCTGTTGTCAAATCGACCCTCGCTAAAGCTGGCTTTACTAAATTAAGAATGGCAGGCAGCGCTAAACAGGCGCTGGAAATGCTAGCTGAAGAAAAAGCCGATATCGTCATTGCTGACTGGGTCATGCCGGAAATGGACGGCCTGCAACTCACCGATAACATCCGTAACCAGGATGAAGATAATAATTCCTATACTGGCATTATCCTGTTTACCGCCCAGGAAGGCATGGAACACATGGAAGAAGCCTTTAACCGCGGCGTTGATGATTACCTGACCAAGCCACCGAATCCACGTGAAATGATTGCTCGCATTATCTCGGTAGCCCGTATTAATCAATTACAGAACATGTTGCTGGAATCGAGCCAGGAACTCAGCGAGATGGTCAGACACCTGGAAGAAGTCGCGCTATCGGATCCGCTAACCGGCATTGGTAATCGCCGACTGTTACTGAAAGAACTTGAAGCACATTTACTATCAGCATCATCTCGTAAAAGCGGTGTTTGTTATGCGATGCTGGATATCGACCACTTCAAACAGATTAATGACACCTACGGCCACGATATTGGTGATGAAATACTGATTGGCTTTACCCGTCGCCTGCGTCGCTGTGTGCGCCCGACCGACCTGGTGACTCGCATCGGCGGTGAAGAATTTGGTGTAATCATGCATTACACCCAGCACGATCATTTCAAATTATCATCACTAGAGCGTATTGTCAGCACCATCAATAGCCGACCATTCCAGACCAGTGCTGGCGCACTGGATGTGACGGTATCGGTCGGCGCCTGCTACTACCGAGGTGGTGGTGAGAAACCCTCGGTCAAAGCGATTATGAAATGCGCTGATGACAAGCTGTACCTGGCTAAAGATGCTGGACGAAATCAGTTAGTTTATTAAAGTAAGTATTAAGATAAAAACAAAAACAGGGGCCGAAGCCCCTGTTTTTTTAGTGATATAACTGTAAGCGTTATTTACTGCTAACAGCTGCCTCAACCATCGGTTTCAGCTCACCTTTTTCGAACATTTCCAGCGTGATGTCACAACCGCCAATCAGCTCACCATTAATATAAAGCTGTGGAAACGTTGGCCAGTCAGCATAACGTGGCAGGTTTTCAAAAATTTCTGGATCAGCCAGAACATTCACATAACCAAATTCCTGACCACACTGTTTCAGCGCCTCTGCCGTACGGCTAGAGAAACCACACATAGGGAATTGCGGCGTGCCTTTCATGTATAACATCACCGAGTTGCCTTCTACCTGCTCGCGAATACGATCCAGTACATCCATACCAAAAACCTCAAACTAGAATGATTATCAAAAGGCCGGGTAGTCTACCAGACTCACCACAGATAATATGTATCTTCGACCGCTATTTCCGACTATTTTACTAGGTTTTTATAAAAAACCCAATCGGCAAGTTAATTTGGGGGCAAATTAGTGTTTATCAACGTTTCGTTGCAGCCAGAATTCCAGCAATGCCAAATGCCAGAGTTTACTGCCCTGCAGCCTTGTCAGGTAGGATTCCGGCTTATTCAGCAGCTTATCAACATAGGCGGGATTAAATAAACCTCGCTGCCTGGCGGTATCGCCGGTAAGGATCTCCTGCATAAAGTTGAGGAACTCACCACGCACGTATTTAAGTGCCGGCACCGGAAAATAACCTTTTTTACGGTCAATCACCGAATCCGGCAGCAGTCCGCGGGAAATCTGCTTGAGTACATATTTACCATTTTCACGCAATTTCAGTTCCGGTGGCATTGATGCGGCCAGTTCAACCAGGTGATGATCGAGAAACGGTACCCGTGCTTCCAGTCCCCAGGCCATGGTCATATTATCCACCCGCTTGACCGGGTCATCGACGATCAGCGTGGTCACATCCATGCGCAGTACTTTATCAAGATATTCATCCGCATCGGGCTGGCCCAGCAATTCGCTGACCAGTTTTGAGGTATGGTCGTCACCATGAAAACGGCTATCAACGGTTTCTAAATATTCATCATGGTCACGGTCAAAATAACGGCTGGAAAAACGCTCCAGGTCACTGCCGACCGAATAATGCATTTCCGGGTACCAGAAATAACCACCGAAAACTTCATCGGCACCCTGACCACTTTGTACTACTTTAATTTCCCGGGACACCTGTTCTGACAAGAGGTAGAACGCCACCGCATCCTGTCCCACCATCGGCTCTGTCATTGCATCCACCGCTTCTGGCAGGCGCCCAAGCACGTCTTCATTTTTCATAAAGAACTTGTGATGTTCGGTACCAAAGCGTTCGACCACAGGATCGGAGAATTCAAACTCGTTACCTTTTTCTTCCGGCTGATCTTCAAATCCAACAGTAAAGGTTTTTAGGTTACCGACGCCGGCTTCAGCCAGCAGACCGACTAACAGACTGGAATCCAGCCCGCCCGATAGCAACACACCAACCGGCACATCGGCGATGGTTTTACGTTTTTCCACCGCCGACTTCAGGCTTTCATGGATCGCATCGATCCATTCCTGGTCAGATCGAACAATGCCCTGACGGCTAGCATTCAGCGCCCAGTAACGACGCTCACAGCAGCTACCATCGGCCTTGATAATCATGTAATGCGCGGGCCGCATTTTTCGAATACCGCTGAGAATTGTGCGAGGCGCGGGAATCACCGCGTGCAGGCTGAGCTGGTTATGCAGGCCAAAACTGTCAATCGAGGTATCATTATCATCGGCCTGCAGCAAGGCCTGGGTGGTTGAGGCAAAGCGAATGCGTTTCTGATCAAGACTGTAATAATAAGGTTTGATACCCATGCGATCTCGCGCCATAAATAATTGCTGGCGCTTCATATCCCAGATCGCAAACGCGAACATGCCATGCAGGCGCTCGACACAGCTTTCTCCCCATTCTGCAAAGGCTTTTAGAATAACCTCGGTATCGCCACTGGAAAAGAAGTGATAACCCTTGTTCTGTAACTCGGAACGTAATTGTGGGTAGTTATAGATCGTGCCGTTAAAAACAATCGACAGGCTCAGTTCCTGGTCCACCATCGGCTGGCTGGAATGTTCAGACAAATCGATTATCGACAGTCGTCGATGTCCTAATGCCACCGGCCCATCTGAGAAGCTACCTTCATGATCCGGGCCACGAGGTTCCAGTTTTTGCATCATCCGATGCGTTAACGCCAGATCAGGCCGTTGCCCGTCAAACCGAAATTCGCCACAAATACCGCACATAGCTATGCCCTGATCCTGTAATTATTAGTAAATAAGACTATTTTAAACGATATTCTGTCGATTTCTGTCTATTCTTATAATTATTCCTTTCGATATTCACAACTATACCCTAAACTACACTAGGGTATTCCCTAGGTTTTCTGAATGGAGCCAGACAACCCCTTTTCACGGATTAGTTAAACGCACAATTAAAGAGAAACGTCGTATGATGACTCGTTTTATCCTGCTAAGCCTGGCTACACTTTTGTTTGCGCCGTTACTGCATGCAAACAATGATGAATTTCCCGGCCGTAAAGAATTTCCCGATGTACAAATTTACGGTAAAGCACAACTGAATAATGATTTCGATGATGTATTGATTATCGATGCACGCTCAAATTATGAATATGAAACGATTCATATCAATAGCTCAATCAATATCCCAGTGTCGGCGAAAGATTTCGGCCAACGGGTTCGTGATGTGCGTGACCGCTCAACTAAACCCATCGTTTTCTATTGTAATGGTCGCACCTGTTACAAATCGTACAAGGCGGTTAAAGCCGCGATGGATAACAATGTGGCAAATGTCTTTGCCTATGATGCAGGCATGTTCGAATGGGCAAATACCTACCCGGAGAGAACAACACTGCTCGGCCAGTCACCGATCAATCCCAGTGACCTGCTAAACAAAAAAACCTTAAAGTCGCACATGCTGAAACCGAAGAAATTCAGTCAGATGGCTTATGAAATGGGTGACAAGGCACGTATTCTGGATATTCGCGATGTGACGCAGCGCTCCAATGGCATTGGCTATTTCATTGGTATGGAATACTGGATTAGCCTGAACCGTAAAAACAAGGTTAAACAGTTTATTAAAAAGGCCCACTCGGATAAAAAAACCCTGTTGATCTACGACGCGGTAGGAAAACAGGTGCGCTGGCTGCAATATACACTGGAAAAACAGGGTGTTAAGGACTATTACTTTATGGATAAAGGTGCCAGGGGGTTTTATAACCAGATTATTAATGTGAAGAAATAAAAACTTCATTGCCATTTTAAAATAGCTGACGGTCTTCTTACAGCACACAGCCGGGACTACACGCAGTCCTCCTCCAGTCCCGGCTTCTTTTTTTTACAATCTTTTCTTATTTCTAACCAACAAAATCCAGTCAGGCCGACCAACCACCACCACCCGGGGTTTCTACCCTGAGCACATCGCCCTCTTTTACAGCGGATGAAATTTTTGCTGCCAGTCGTTTGTCATTAAGTAGATTCTTGCCAGCCCGACCCGGCTCAGCCTGGCCGCTAGCCCACGGCTGTGTCGATCGCCGTTCAGTTAACAAAGTGAAATGGGCAGCTGACAAAAACTGGTACTCACGAATAATGCCGTCCCCCCCTCGGTGATCACCATTTCCGCCAGATTGTTTTCGTACCTGATAACGTAACACCCTTAATGGGTAATGCGACTCAAGTACCTCTATCGGTGTGTTCAAGGTATTGGTCATATGCGTTTGCACCGCACTGAGCCCATCGCCCAACTGACCCGCTCCCATACCGCCGCCAATAGTTTCATAATAATTCCATGCGCTTTGCTGACCGTCACCAGCATGACCCATTGCCAGGTTGTTCATACTGCCCTGGCTTGCAGCTGGCATTAATTCGGGCACAGCCTGGGCCAGCGCACCCATCACCACGTCAACCACGCGAGTGCTGGTTTCAACGTTACCTGCCGCCACAGCCGCGGGGTAACTGGCATTGAGCAGGCAATGATCAGGTACTTTAATATTGATGGATTGAAACGCACCGGCGCAGGCTGGCATTTGTGCCGGCATCAGGCAACGAAAAACATAATAGACTGCCGCCGCAACCACTGAGACAGGGCAATTGATATTGCCCCTGACCTGCGGATGACTACCACTAAAATCGGCCACTATCTCACCGGCATTAACGTTGAGTGCCAGCTGAATACGAATATTTTTTTCGCCCTGGCCATCATCATCCATAAAATCGGTGAACCGGTATTCTCCATCTGGAATTTTATTAATGACTTGTTTAGCTAATTTCGCTGCGTATTGATTAAGCGCCACCAGTCCCTTGCTATAAGATCTCACACCGGTTGTCTCTACCAACTGTTGCAGGCGCTCAAGCCCGCAGCGATTGGCACTGATCTGGGCATTAAAATCGCCGCTGGATTCCTTCGCATTGTTAAACTGCGCTAACAGCATGGAGAATTCGGCCTGCTGCAACTGGCCATTAACCACCAGTTTTGTCGGCGCTATCACCACGCCTTCTTCATGCAGACTCGACGAAACCGGCATTGAACCCGGCGTCTCCGCACCCATATCAGCATGATGCGCCCGGTTGACAACAAAGCTGACCAGTTCGTTATCAACAAACAACGGTGCAATCACGGTAACGTCCGGCAAATGTGTACCACCAAGATAAGGGTCATTCATCATCACCATATCGCCAGCCGACCAGTCGATTGCATCAACAATATCCGCCATCGCATAGGCCATACTACCGAGGTGCACAGGAATATGAGCAGCCTGGGCACAAAGTGCACCGTTGGCGTCGAAAATTGCGCAAGAATAATCCAGCCGATCCTTAATATTCGGTGAAAAAGCCACACGCTGAAGTACAGCACCCATTTCATCACACACCGAAGCAATGCGACTGGAAAACAGGCTGAGTTCAATATTGTCCATTTAATCTCTGTAACCGGGCGTAAGCATAAAGCTGATTATAACAAGCGATGACTAGTAAATATCGGGCTAAAAAGCAGGCGTTTTTCTAATAAACTAAATTGATGATTGCATTCAGCAGCCGTCTGCCATAACCTAATGCCCGACTAAAAGAATCAACTATTCAATTCGGGGAATTTAAATGAATCCACTTTTATCAATTAAAGGCACACTTGCCGTAGGCTTTATACTGGCACTGGTCATTGTGTTCGCACTATTTAACGGACTGACTGGCTTAAGCGCCGTGATCTGGCTTCACGTTTTAGCCGGTGTGGTCTGGATTGGTTTACTCTATTACTTCAACTTTGTTCAGGTTCCTGGCGTTGGTGCAGCACTGGCTGACTCTGATGGCCCTGGTCCTGCAGCCATTAATAAATACGTGGCGCCTACTGCGCTGTTATGGTTCCGTTGGGGCGCTGTGGTAACCTTTTTAACAGGTGTTAGCGGTCTGGCTCAAATCGGTGGCGGTGCTCAGGGAATCATCAATGCATTTACACTTCAGGACGGCATGGCTGTTATTGGCGTGGGTGCATGGTTAGGTACTATCATGCTATTTAACGTATGGGTACTGATCTGGCCAAACCAGAAGAAAATTCTGGGCCTGGATGGAAAATCACACGAAGCAGACACAATTGCTAGTGCCAAGAAAGTGGCATTACTGGCTTCACGTACCAATGCAGCATTATCAATTCCAATGCTGCTGTGCATGATTGGATATGGCCATGGTATGGTAATGTAAAAATAATTTACATTAACTTCGAAAAACGGCGGTTTTTACCGCCGTTTTTTTTGCCTCCGATTCCACTTCCATGCCCGCTCTATCGTTGATTTCATGGTCTATACTCTTATTTATCCTATAAAAACAAATTATTACTACGCCTCTATGACCAAACTACAGCGTTTGTTCTCTAACACCCTGCTGCTATTCAGCCTGTTTTTTATCGGCAGTGTTAATGCACAATCAGTAAAAACATTCACTATTGGTGTTGTTCCCCAGTTCGAAGCAAAAAAGCTTAGAAAAATCTGGAAGCCCATTCTCGCTGAACTGGAACAGACAACCGGCTTTAAATTCAAATTAAGAGGTGCTGCCAACATCCCCGAATTCGAAAAACAGTTCCTGGCTGGCGAGTTTGACTTTGCCTATATGAATCCCTTTCATTTACTCATTGCTAACGAGTCACAGGGCTATATACCTCTAGTTCGTGATCACGGAAAAAAGCTATCCGGTATTTTAGTGGTACGAAAAGACAGCGGCATTTCGTCGGTTAACGCACTTGACAATAAAGTTATTGCCTTCCCATCACCCAATGCTCTCGGCGCATCATTACAAATGCGCGCTGAATTACACGACCGTTTCAATATCAACATCAAACCTAGTTATGTAAAAACTCATGACTCGGTTTATCTCAACGTTTTACTTAAACAAGCCTCTGCCGGTGGTGGCGTTCAAAAAACTCTTAACAGACAAAAAGACAATATTAAAAACGCGCTTAGCATTATTTATAAAACCACACCGGTCGCCCCGCATCCTCTGGTCGCACATCCTCGGGTTGATAAAAAAGCCTATCTAAAAATTAAAACAGCATTACTGCAGTTAGGTAAAACCAAAAAAGGCAAGCGACTACTTGCAAAAATTCCGATGAAAAAAATCGGCACTGCAAGCCTTTCTGACTATACTCCTTTGCAAGACATGAATCTTAAGCGATTCTTTTTCACAGAATAAATTATTACATCAATGGGCTTACGTCTTAAATTATTTTTACCCACACTGATTGGCCTGCTTGCTTTTGCCAGTTTTATTCATTTCGTCTGGAGTAAAGATCACGAGCAGGAGTTATTCGAATCCTTCCATCAAACTCAGGAAGCATTTTTAAAAACAATTGAACCAGAAATTACCCGCGCCCTGATTACTAATGACCTGGCTACGCTGTTTGCGCTGCTTGAGCAGCAAATGCATATTCACCAGCCCTACTGGAAGTTACTCACATTAACCCAGGCCAATGGCGCTACCATTTATCCATTATCCCCTGTACCTCCTCCTGAGGGGCGCTTTGTTTTTGAACTCGATTACAACATTGCTGAAGATGGAGATAACCTGGCCAGCTTAAAATTGTATCTTGACTGGTCTGATGAGCAGGAAATTATTCAGCGCCGCACCAATGAAATAGAACTGGTATTACTACTGCTGTTTGCAGCCATCGGTCTGATCAGCACCCTGTGGCAAAACCGGTTGATTATCAGCCCATTGATTAGCCTGAACGAAGCCGTTAATAAGTTTCAGCAAGGTGATTACGAACACCAGCTTAAAATCCAGAGTCAGGATGAAATTGGTGAATTGATTCAAAACTTTAGTATCATGCGTGACGAACACCGTGAGAACGAAGAGTCTCTACGTATTGCCGCAGCCGCTTTCGACATTCTTGAAGGCATCATCATCACCGACAATAAAGGCAACATACTCCGCACCAACCAGGCTTTTAGCGAGATTACCGGCTATTCAGAAGACGAAGTAATTGGCAAGAATCCCAGTTTTTTACAGTCTGGTAGACATGAAAAAGCATTCTACCAACAACTCTGGAATGAAATTAACACCAGAGGCCGATGGCTTGGAGAAATTTGGAATCGTCGAAAAAGCGGAGATGTGCTTCCATTATTCACCACCATCACTGCGGTAAAAAATAACAAAAATGATATTACACATTTTGTTGCCAGTTACCTCGACATATCAGAAACTAAACAACAGCAAAAAGACCTCGAAATCGCCCGTGATAAAGCGGAGGTCGCGTCGCGCGCAAAATCAGATTTCCTCGCCACCATGAGTCACGAAATTCGTACACCAATGAATGGCGTGCTTGGCATGGCACAGTTATTATCTGACACCGAACTTAATAAACAGCAACGCGACTATATCAACACAATAAAGCTATCAGGCCAGAATCTGCTTACAATTATTAATGACATTCTCGACTTCTCAAAAATTGAAGCGCAGAAAATGGAGCTTGAGCCGGTTACTTTTAATTTAAGAAACACCAGTTTTGAAGTTGCGCGCTTACTGACTAGCAAAGCCAACGAAAAAGGTCTGGAACTGTTATTCAATATCGCACCCAGCTGCCCGCAATATGTCATTGGTGATCCCGGCCGCCTGCGCCAGGTACTGCTAAATATTCTTGGTAATGCGATTAAGTTTACCGAACAGGGACATATCCTGCTCGATATCAGGTGTAATAATAAGTCCGGCCAAGACGCCAGCATTGTGTTTAAAGTTTCTGATACCGGCATTGGTATTTCCAATGAACAGCAGCAACAATTATTTAAACCATTTACCCAGGCCGACTCATCGACGACGAGAAAGTTTGGCGGCACCGGGCTGGGTTTAAGTATTTGCCGACAACTAGTACAACTCATGGGTGGCGAAATACAAATCGAAAGCTCCGTCGATCAGGGTTCAGAATTTTCATTTGAAATTACGTTGCCATTAAGTGATGAACCCGATGTATTACCCTCACAAACTCTTGATGG
>Ga0316207_10004102_pt1 | contig 12925 bp, 12 predicted proteins | sample 6weekpyrite_MG_FD_204943 | JGI IMG/M metagenome (GOLD analysis project Ga0316207, IMG submission 204943) | Microbial mat bacterial communities from mineral coupon in-situ incubated in ocean water Damariscotta River, Maine, United States -... | ecosystem: Environmental > Aquatic > Marine >... | reverse complement strand
CGTAGTTGTCATCATTTGCAACTATAATTTTGCAATTGGATTTACGAGGTAATCACACCCTCGACATGCACCTCAGGTTTCGATACCCACGTCGAAGCCAAGTCGCCCCCGTGATATTCCTAGAATATTCTAGGTTTTGAAACCGTGTATTTCGTTGAAATACTCAGGTAAGTAGACAGTATATCAAAGATATAGTTTCTGTGCAGTTGTTCAAAAATTAACTTTTCTAAGTTTAGTAATAAGTCAGCGAAGCAGCTGATCTCTTAACCATTATTAAAAAGGGAAAAAGCACAAACTCGGGCAAATTAGTCTATTTTAAATGGCCAGAATTGACAAAGATTAGTGTTTCGTGTTCAACATAGGGCGTATGTTTGCTTAGATGTGGACTTCTCAACCAGGAGCCTTGAGCATAGCGTCCATGTTCATCACAAAACTCCCCTTCTAAAACTACAATTTCTTCCCCGCCCCAATGCTGATGCTGGATAAACTTTTCGTTTGCGGGCCAATACACCAAAGCTGTATGTTCTGTCTCAAATTCATGTAATGGTAATACCTTCAAATTGCCGTGCCCTTGATGCCATATTCTATCTTCAGGACGAATGACAACTTGTTTATTGTCATTTTCATTAAATTGATCAAGTTTTACAAACAGTTTGCATCCGTTTTTTGTAAACGGAGAATGTGACGATCCTGGCGGATTTCTTAAGTAGGTTCCCGCTGGATAATCACCAAACTCATCAGAAAAAACGCCTTCCAGCACCATTATTTCTTCACCCATGGTATGGACATGCCTTGGAAAGCTAGATCCCGGAGAAAAAACAACAAAACTTGTTGTGTGCCCACTTTCTTCAAACTCTTTTTCTAACGGCATTCTCGATACACCATCAGCAGGGCTTTCAATCCACTTTTGATCTTCCACGTGAGAACAAACTGCTATTGAAAAATCAAGATTTAATTTATCCATTCAAATGTCACACTTAATAAATCAACAATTTAGCCGTTAGGTTTGCGTGATATTATTGGAACGAGATTCCCAATTAATGCCGTAACTGCCTTTCTATCGATGTTTTCGAAAAGTGATTAGTTCGACTTCGCCCTCGGGACCGACAGACCAAGAGGTCCACCAGCTGACAACACTGATAATAAGCGAACCCAGTAATGCAGCAAAGAAGCCCGATAAAGCAAAATCATCCAATAACCAAGCGACCAGACCTAACATGCCCGCATTGATCACCATTAAAAACAATCCCAAGGTTAATACTGAAATGGGTAAAGTTAAAACGATGATAATTGGTCGCACAAATGCATTGACGATACCCAACAGTACCGCCGCAAGAAAAAATGTCGATGATTGACCAACATCAATACCCGGCACGATGGCCGATGCAATCCACAATCCTGCGGCAGTTGCTAATAATCTAAAGAAAAAACCCAGCATAACCCCTCACTATAAACGGCAAATTTCCATATCCGTATCTTTTAATTCATCAAGTGCCGTTTGATTTGAAAGCAATGCAACGCTTGCTTTGTCCTGAACCAAATAACGCTCTGTGACTTGTTTTAGGTCATCAATTGTGACCGAAAGTACTTTTTTACGCACCGCTTGGCGCTGCGCTTTATCCCGGCCAAATAACGCATTATGAAATGCGTTTTTCGCTTCACCTGCAGGTGATGAAGGTTTATCAAACGCACTGACAACACCTAAAATTGCTTCTTCCAGTTTTAAGGCTTCATGGTTTGAGGAAAGCATCCAGTCAATGGAACGATCAAAATCCGCCAGCGTTTCCACAAGTCTTGGGTCGCGATAAGAATAAAAGCGAAACGCACCCGCATCTGAGTCATAAGCTGCACCGCCACCATAAGCACCACCCTGCTCTCTCACAACACGGTGTAAAAAGCCGTTTTTCAAAAAGCCACCCAACACCATCAATGCAGCACTGTCTTCATGACTTGAGGCAACCGTCGGAAAAGCTTTTGAGCAAAAATTTACTTGTGTATTGGTCACCCAAAATTGATTGGTTTTTTCATTGATTTTAGCCAGGTTAAATGGCGTAAAATCTGTTGATGGCTCATTGACTGAAGACCATAGTTTTTCTTGATAGCTATACATCTCATCCATGGATGAAGGTTCACCCACTAACAATATTTGTCTTGGTGCCGCTTGCAAGATTTGCTGGATCTTTGCAAAGCCATTTGCTAATTCTTCTAAATTCGCCTTTTCATTCAATCCATCGTCTAGCGCTTTTAAGGATTTTATGCCGGCTAATCCGCGCGATTCATGCCGCAATTTAGCCAGAGGGCTCATGCCTGCACTGGCCGCCATCATAGCTAGTCCGTGACCATTACCAGTGATACTATTTTCTTTACTGGCGCGATATTGTGAAACAATTTCTCGAATCCGATCAATCTCATCGAAACGTGTGGATTGAAAAGTCTCCATCATGAAATCGGCTAATTTATCGTGATTACGTGCTAAGGATTTTCCAGACAAAATCATATATGCGCCAGTTTGCTGCACATCTTCGATTGTAGAACGCAATGAAGTGTAAACCGATACACCACCAGTCACTTGATCCATCAATGCTTGAGTTTCTAAATAGTTGCGATCAGCAGAACCCAGTTCAGCAATACATCGCGTATAGAGTGGCAATAAATCCCTTAATTCAGCATCCATATTTGGCAAATCCATGATGACTTGCTGATAAACAATGCCGTTGGTACCCTGCTCATAAAGATTTGTGGGTGTTTGTTGAATCGGCTTACTCACGCCACTAGCGATGTACATTTCTTCAGGCACATCTTCAACACCAACTTTTGGTAAAATGCTTTCATCATCTATCTGTTCTTGGCGTTTAATCAACGCTACAGAACGATCAACAATGGCTTGTTTTTCCTGATCTGTCAGTTTCTCTTTTATCGCTGCTAACTTAGCATGTTCGGCATCGTCTTTTTGCTTGCTTAATGTCGTATCAGGATTCAAACTCAAACATACACGATGGCTATTATCTAACAAATAATCATTTATCATTTGTTTAAAAAACGCTGGATCTTGCGCCTGCTCTCTTAAATGACTAATCGCGTCATCCTGATCTATGGCACTTACGGTATCACCATTATGTATTGCAACAGGTAACATATCTAAGATCAGCTGTAGACCGTAAGGATAACTACCGCCGGTAATTTCTTTTTGCGCCAGTTCAAGTTGATGTAAGGCCGCATCCAATCGAGATTGCTCTACACCCTTTTCTGCAACGTCACTCAATACATCTAATATCATTTTCTCAATAGCAGTACTGTTTTCCGATGTTGCACCCTCAATGCCACACATAAATATCATTTCTCGATTGGAATCTTCCAATCCACACAAGGGTGAAGGCGCCAATCCTAATTTGGTATTTTCTAAGGCATAACGTAAGGGTGATGATCCATTATCTAGTAAAACACTAGATAATAAAGTTGCTTTTAACCGTGTTTCTGCGTCTGCACTTTCACCTAATAACCAACCTAAAACAACATGAGTTTTATTATCTAATGATTCAGTATCATTAAGGGCATAATTCTCTTCAATGATCTTAGGTGCTGGATACCGTTGCTCTTTTGGTACATCAATTTTGGCTGGTGACTTTTCAAAGTGTTGAAGTACTTTTTCTTGAAAACGTGCTTGATGTTCTGCAGCAGGAATATCACCATAAGTAAAAAAAAGTGCATTGGATGGATGATAATGTGTTTGGTAAAAACTTTTTAATTCCGCATATGTTAATTCAGGAATATCTGCCGGCTCACCACCACTGTTGTAATGATAAGTATTAGTTGGAAAAATATGTTTTGTTAAAGTTTGCCAAAGCACGCTCACTGGCGAACTCATAGCACCTTTCATTTCATTAAATACCACACCTTTATAAACCAATGGCGAGTCAGTATTTTCCATCTCCTCGAACTCCAGACGATGACCTTCTTGCGCAAAATCAAGTTCATCTAAATTGGAAAAGAATACGGCATCAAGATAGACATCCAGTAGATTAGAAAAATCTTTTTTATTCTGGCTGGCAAATGGATACGCTGTCCAGTCACTACTGGTAAAGGCATTCATAAACGTGTTTAAAGATCGACGAATCATCATAAAAAATGGATCGCGTACGGGATAATGTTTGCTGCCACAGAGTGCAGTATGCTCCAGTATATGTGCGACACCCGTAGAATCAAAAGGAACGGTTTTTAAACCAACTAAAAAAACATTTTCTTTATTGTCAGAAGCCAGGTGAAAATGTTGGGCACCTGTTGTTTTATGTTCATAAGATTCCACCACCAAATTCAAAGACGGTATGGAATTTTCGGATTGTTTAATAAAATCTTGACTCAGCACAGTTGCCAATTCGTTTCTCCAATTATTTAATGTTGCGTTCTTTCTTAATCTGTTCGTACGCTGCTTTTATTTCTACGGTTTTCTCTGTGGCAATTTTTATCATTTCTTCTGGTAAACCGCGTGATACTAATTTATCAGGATGATGTTGGCTCATGAGTTTTCGATAGGCTTTTTTCACTTCACCATCGGTGGCATCATTTTTAACACCTAACATATTGTAAGCATCTTCAATATTTTTATACGCTGGTTGTTGGCCGCCCCCAGCATTATAAGATCGCTGGGCTTGCATCATTTGAACAAGTTTTTCAAAGGTAATACGTGAAAAACTGAGGTGCTTACAAATTTTCAGCAGAATATCATGTTCAAGTTTATGAAGTTCGCCGTCAGCCATCGCTGTACTTATTAAAATCTCAAGAAACATTTGTTCAAGATTTCTTCGACGACCACATTCTTGTTTAAATTGGCCAATAACAGCAGTTAAATCAAAATCATCTGACTTGCCTTCATTAAATAATCCAATGGCCACCTTCATTTGCTCGGGGCTTAATTGCATTTGCTCCATGACAAATTTGGCTTGTGCGATTTCATTTTCTGAGACTCGGCCATCGGCTTTTGCCAAATGCCCCATGGTAAGAAAGGTTGTAGTAAAAAAAGCTGTTTGTACCCGCTCAACATCACCTGGCCGCAAATTCATCATGTTAAGGCCATTATCAAATTTATGACCTAACACTGCACCCAGCAAAGCACCCAGCGGACCGCCAAGCATATAACCAAAAGTTCCTCCCAGGACTTTACCCCACCAACTCATTTATTTTCCTTTTGTTTTGTCAGTAATAATTGAATGATAGATTATCATATTCAAGCTTAACCCGCATTTTTCATGGGCGTGCATAAGAGAACTACGGGCTGATGCCATGATAATATTTTGAGCAACACATTCTAATAAGATGTATTGAATCCACCCATTTATTTACTGTTTAATCCCTTGTAAAATGCGATAATATTGGATCAAATAATCGCAATCTAATTAAAAAAAACGGTTAATATGAAAGGCTCATTGCAAGAACAATTACTAAAGTCAGGTCTGATTGATGAAGATCGACTAAATAATGCAAAAAAACAGACTAAAAAACCGGCTAAGAAAAAAAGAAAACCTTTAGCCAAACAAAAGCCGCGTGCAACAACACCGACAAAACCTGCCGTCGTTGAAGACCCAAAAAAACAAAAAGAATTAAGGGCTGAGGTTAAAAAATTACTCAGAAGCTACAAATTAAATGACAAAAACGGTGAAATTGCATACAACTATACAATAAACAACCAAATCAAACGTTTTTACCTTAATGAAAAACAACAAAAAGAACTCATAGATGGCAAGCTTGCCATTGCCAACTGGAACGAAATCTCCTATTTAATTCCGATGAGTAGTGTGAAAGAACTCCACACTTTATACCCAAAAATTGACATTTATATTAATGAAGTGGAAAAAAATGCAGTAGATAAAGATGACCCCTACGCTGCTTACGAAATTCCCGATGATATAAAGTGGTAAATCGATCACTTCTTGATTAAATTTCAATCTACAACAATCAATTTTCCTATAAATTGCTAAATCCTTGCACAAGTCTTGCACTTCACCATAAATTAGCCAACAGATATCAGATTTATTGCCGATAAATGTTTGAACGCACAACTAAATAGTACTAAGAGATAAACGCATGACAAGAATTGGCAAGAACATTATTTTTGTTCTTATTGGTGCTTTATGCACCGCATTAATGTTGGAAAAATGGCTAATGCTGGAGAATATTCGATCATTCAGCGATATTCTAACTAATGCAGATATGGACCTTGTTGGATCAATAGTCAGCCAATCCGGCATATATGTCATCGCCATTATTATCGGCTTTGTTGCAGTCCTGGCATTCCTACAAAAATTTCTCATCGCTCCCCAAGACAAAGATATCCAAACAATTCTTGAATCAGCTGATGGGGGCGATGTTGATATTAGATCAAATGCCAATTCCAAGCTCTCCAATTTAGTGAATAACACCTTAGATAAATTTTCATCAATATTACGTAAAATTGATGAAAACACGGTAAAGCTAGAACAATCAGCCATTCAGGTTTCATCACTTGCCCATGAGATTCAAACCGCTAACGCAGAAGAACAACAACGTTCAAACGATGTGTCACGCTACACTGAAGAACTACTCGATATTTCTAATACGATTCAAAATTTGTCAGATTCAACAAGAACTAATGCAACATCTTCTGAAAAAAGTGCACAAAAAGGTTTGCAAATAGTTCAGACAAACATAGCAACGATGGAGGACACTGTTAGCGAAGTAAGCACAGCGTCTTCTCAAATGAAGGAACTGACTGAAGCAACTCTTGGTATCAATGAAATTCTCGATACAATCAAAAATATTGCCGAACAAACTAATCTACTCGCCTTAAATGCAGCCATCGAAGCAGCTCGCGCCGGTGATCAAGGTCGTGGTTTTGCTGTTGTTGCTGATGAAGTGCGTACCTTGGCAAACCGTACCACCATATCTACTGAAGAAATTAGTAATATATTAACGAATTTAACCAAACGCGCAGACACAGTTAACAAAACCATGTCAAATGTTGTAGAGAAAGTAAACGCCAGTCAGAACAATGCGCAAAATATTGAAGAAAATATCAAACTCGTTGTTGACAACATTTCTGAAACGGCGACTTCAAACACACAAATTTATGAAATTAGTAATGAACAAACAGAAAAATTCGACCGACTACGTGCTCAAATAAATTCTTATATAGAAACCATCGATATCAGTACGAATAAGGTTAAGACTACGGCAAACATTGTTTCTGATATTCAGAATATTAAGAATAGTTTTGTTGATATTGTTGTACCCTTCAAATTTGAAAAAAATATTTACGAAGAAGTGTCGGAAGATATTCAAGAAAAGCGAAAAGCACAACGCATTACTTACCCAGTAAGGGTTGTTGTTGACGCTGATGGTAAATCATCAGACGGTGTGAGCAATGATTTAAGCTTTACCGGCATACAATTGCGATTACAGGAAGCGCTCACTAAAGGTCAAGAAGTCAGTTTATTAGTCTTTCTGCCTTACAAAGATCCGGAAGAATATAACAAACAAATCCCACTTTCTATTAAAGGCCTTGTGCGCTGGGTAGGAGAAGTGGATGATCCCTATTTATGTGGTATTGAATTCATTAATACAGGTGAAACACATAAGCGCTGGTTTGAAAAATGTTTTGACTTCTTTAGTAAACCTTTAGAAGGCGATTCTAAGCCTGCTCAGGTAGCCATAGAGGACATACTCTAGAACACTCCCTCCTACTAAGCCGATTCATTCACATCTTTAATTGCAAAAGATAAGGCCTGTCCTGCTTTTTCCCCTAAACAAAATACCGAATGCCAAGCACAATTTTTCATACTTTGCTGTGGTAACAATATAATATCACCAGGCTTCAATACATAAGCATAACCTTTATTCATGAGCTGATTAAAAAACAGCACGGACTCATTCAATAATTCACTTATCTCTTCATTTGCAGGGTCATCAAGTAAATTTTCCAATAACTCCAAATCACTGGCTGATTTGAGTAATTGCTCATACCCACTATCTAGCTTAACTACTAACTGTAACTCTTTTTTATTTTCTTCATCTGTTAAAAATAATTGTATTTCCGACATTAATTGTTTTTTTGATAACGCAAACCAAAACGTTTGTCCCGTAAGTTGAGCATATACCACACCCAAATGGCCTTTTTCTGCATCATGATGAAATTGTGCCCCACCCTTATTGGCATTGTAATAAACAATTCGCTCTAAATAATGTAAATTTTTAACATCTGCAAGGTTCACAATAAGCTGTTTAAGCGCTTCATTGTTGCAAACAATAGCTGACTCCGGAAAAACCTTATCACAGAGCTCTGCAGCAGCTAACTGGCGCTCTAAATCGAGAGAGACATCATCAAAGCCTTCCATTCCGAACGAAAATCGAAATCGTAAAGATTCATCGTCTTCTAAAAAAGATAACCAGGAAATACGCATCCAGATATCTTCTAAAACCAACTCTCCTTTTTCCATCACATCAAAGTCTACGGATATGAGTTCCTGGCGATCAGATTCATCAAAACGAGTGGAAAGTAGTTCAAATTTTTCCCCAAAACGGGATAAGTAGTGAGGCTGATCGAGCAATTCATCTATCTCAGTTCCGCTCAATAAAGCACGGTATAAACTCTCTGAAGAATCAATATCCTGAGAATAATCCGCAAGTGAATTAGATAGAAAATTTGCTAATACGATCGGCTCGTTAGCTTTCCATTGCTGCGTTTTTTCGCTTAACGTTATGTCAGCTTGTGGACTTCCTATGTTAATACAACCGGATTTGATACCGCGACGTTCAATAGAATATATTTGTTGATTTGAATCACTAGAAGACGCGATAGCATCACAAAGAAAAGGTTTACTCATAACAATCTTTAAATGGATAAAAATGACATTGTACTAGACGAAAAGGTCTAGTAAAAGAAGGGAGTTTATTGGGTATTGGTATAAATTAGTGAGTTTAGAAATGAGCGTTTAAACCAAAGCTGGTTCTTTGTTCTTTATACTCAATATTCGCTTTAATACCTGCTCTATCAACAAAACGCATAACTTTTTTTGACAAAAGCTGAGTTGCGGAATGATGGAAGAAACTTGTTGCCAAATAGTAAAAATCAGAGATATTTGCCTTGTCACAAGCCTTTAAACCAATGTAGCGTTGGGCAATTTTAGTCGATTTACAATTAGAAAAAGATCGACCAATGACAACTTTTTTCACGTCATGGGCTACCAAATAATCTGTATTACTTAATGAGTCTTCTTCATAGGCAAATGCACTACCTACGCAGCCAATTCCCAAGGTTATCATCAGACAGCAGAAGAACTTTTTAAGCATTTTTCACCCGACTCTCGTTAACAGACAATGATTTATTTATCGTCTATATAACTAAGCTTGTGACCGGATCTACTGTGACTTCGTTCACAAAACAACCAATAACTGGGCGGCATTTTTACTAAAACTAAGTCACAGATACTGAAAAATACTTAAATAACCTCCTATCTTATTGAATTATATAACATATTCTAAATTTTCTTATTTTTCATGGTAATAGGCATATAAATCAACCATCAATTCAGGGATGTCTTCGAGCATACTGATAAATAACTCGGGTTGCTGGCGAATTTTCTCAATTTCCTCATCTTCCACCACACCTGAACCGCAAATAACGGGTAATAGCAGATTCGCCACCGTATTTTCATCGCCAACAAACCAGTCATTTTCATTCATAAAGTGCTTTTCGGTAAATGCCATGCACCACCGTTCCAGATCTGAAGGCTCGATTTCTGTCCCCACACTCAATTCGCAAGGAATATCTAAGGCCTCAGCCATTAACAAATGCCGGGCAATTAATGCTTTCAACCGCAATATGCCGGAGCGGAAAATTTCAGTAAGCTCAGCGTCTATCTGCGGACTTCCTTCGCCCATAATCTCTTCCAGTAATTGCTCTTCACTGGTGGCTACCGGGCTCACCACTGTAGCGGTGATATAACCGTGAGCCTCAATAAAATCAAGGCATTCAGGCCCTAATTGTTCCGATGACAGTAATTTTATGAGTGATGAAAAATCGTCTTTATCCTGCATTTTATAAATAATCCGTATTGTGGTTCAGCAATTGCAATTTCAATCGGGAGGCTGACCGAGAATGAATTTTTTCAATAGATTTTCATTCTGGAACAGTCTTCTTTAGCCTAGCTCTGGAATTGATGAAAAGATGATGAACACTAATTTAACAAAATCTAACGCCAATAAAGAACAAAAACTGTTTCAGCGTTATTTTAACAAAGCCGTACAATATCAATCTCAAAATGAAGTTGATCTTGCTATCGAATTATACGGTAAAGCATTGCAATACAATAATAATCATTTACCTACATTACAAGTATTAGCCGCGTTATTACATCAATCAGAACATTATGGCAAAGCCCTGCATTATTATTCCCTTGCTGTAGAATTGCACCCACACTCCTCTACCCTGCAAAATGCCCTAGGCAACTGCTACGAACACTGCCAGCAGATACAAAAGGCAAAAGAACACTATGTCAATGCAATCGAGCTAAGGCAAGATTACGCCGAAGCACTGAATAATTTCGGCAATATCTGCCGTAAGACAGGTGAATATCAACAAGCAGAATTTAGTTTATTGCGTTCTTTACGCTTATGTATCAGCGTACCTACGCTGATTAACTTAGGTTTGCTGATGACAGAAATGTACAATTATGCACAAGCCCATAGTTTTTATGATCACGCCCTACGATTACAACCCTTCAATAACGAAATCAAATGGCACAAAGCATTATTACTCTTAACGGAAGGAGAGTTTAAACAGGGCTGGGAGTTATATACATCCAGCGATCGCGCATCCATGAATTTAAATGGTAATTTATCAAATTCCAGTCAAACAATTGAGAAACAAGAATTCTTTAAGAATAAAGTCATTTATATAAAAGGCAAACAAAGTATTAATGATGAGGTGATGTTCGCTTCCTGTATTCAAGAAATCATCAAACAGTCGAAAAAATGTTATATCGAATGTGATGATCGCTTAGTTTCTTTATTTCAGCGTTCTTTTTGTGGTGCGGATATCATCCCAAAATCCGAAAATAAACTGAGCCATCAAGTCAATAAAGTTCAAAATATTGATGTTAATATTTCCATGGTAGATATTGCGCGAGCCTTGCGGCAATCGTTTAGTGATTTCCCATCACAAAATAATTACCTAACACCTTCAATTGAAGCAAGCCAACGCTGGAAAAAGCGATATGACCAACAAAACAATGATTTAAAAATTGGTATTGCTTGGCGTAGTAGTGCCAGTGATGAAGCTTCAAACAATTGTTGTAGCTTAAAAAATTGGAACGTTATTTTTACTGATGTCGAGTGTCAGCTTGTTAATTTACAATATGGACAAGTTCAAGCTGATTTAGATTTATTTGAGCGCAAGATTCTAGATTGGCCCGAAACAGATCATCAGCACAATATAGAACAACTTGCTGCACAAATTTCCGCATTAGATTTGGTTATTACAACAAATAATTTAGTTGCTCATCTGGCGGGCGCATTAGGGAAACCAGTATGGATAATTTTACCTTACGCGGCAAACTGGCGATGGTTTAATGGAAAAAATCCCTGCCCTTGGTATAGCAGTGCTCGTATGTTTAAACAAAAAGTGCCAGGCGATTGGGTAGGATTATTTCAGGAAATAAATCAACACATTTTAGCCTTACAAAATGAAGAACTCGAAACGAGTGATCAAATAATTTCAGCTAGCTAATCAAATAGTGACATACCTATAAGACTAAATGGATATTATTCCACTTCTTCTTCCGCAAGTAACTGTCGAGCCTCCTCTTCCAACATGACTGGAATATCATCTCTTATAGGAAAAGCCAATCGATCAGCTTTGCAAATTAACTCATTGTCTTCTTTTTTATAAACCAAAGAACTCTTACATAGGGGACAAACCAGAATATCCAGTAACTTACGATCCATAAAACAACCTTTTTAATAATGTACGTGCTTATTTGTGGCATATTTTGCCACAAATAAGAGAGAATTTCTGAGAAATTATGGAATATCTAGATAAGATATCGTGGTTTATTGCTAAGCTAAAGAATAAGGCCGATCCTTGGCCAATAGACTCATCCCTAAGTAAACATAATCATCTAATGATGTAATGCTGAGTCTTATAATAACAATAGCATATTATATGCCTAAGCCCATTACTCTACTTTAATGCCTATATATTACGATTATATGGCGATTTAATCATGTAAAGGTGAAATATTCACTCTAGGCAAATAATTAATGGCGTTTAAAAACGACATATTAAAAAAGGCAGTGTCTTTCTCAGACACTGCCTTTTTAGAATTATGACTCGCTTTATTCAGCTGCTTGCTGTGTAGCAAATGTCAGTTTAGCAAAACCCAATTGTCGAGCAGCGTCCATAGCTTGAATCACTGCTTGATGTGGCGTTTGTCCATCTGCGCTGATAATAACTGGCAACTTCAAATTACCATCAGACTTTTTCTGTAACGCAGCTTTTATACTGGACATCTTATTGTTCACCAGTTTTTGGCTATTAATGTAAAAGTTACCCTTGGGATCAATCGTAATATTCAGTGTTTTATCAGCTAATTTTTCCTCTGACGCTGCTTTAGGCAATTCAATGCTCACCTCAAAATCTTGCTTAAAAGTTGTTGATACCATGAAAAATATCAATAACAGAAAGACAATATCGATAAGCGGCGTGATGTTTACATCTAAATCCGGTTGGGGCCGCTGTCGGAACTTCATTCGGCAACTCCCATGACCGATGCATCCCGCTGGCCATGAATCACTTCCACCAATTTAATGGCTTCTTCTTCAAGATGAACGACCAAATCATCAATAAGACGGCGAAAATAACGACTAGCAATCAGCGCGGGGATAGCCACCGTTAAAC
>Ga0316207_10004101_pt1 | contig 12931 bp, 14 predicted proteins | sample 6weekpyrite_MG_FD_204943 | JGI IMG/M metagenome (GOLD analysis project Ga0316207, IMG submission 204943) | Microbial mat bacterial communities from mineral coupon in-situ incubated in ocean water Damariscotta River, Maine, United States -... | ecosystem: Environmental > Aquatic > Marine >... | reverse complement strand
GAGCGGGAGGGATCGTAATCGAATAAAACAACCGGGTGTTCCGGTGGCCCACCCCGTTGCAGCCACAAATAAGATTTTGATTGTGCGGTTTTACCCGGCTCGTTTAACACCTGCACGGTGGTTTCATCCATTTGCATAATGTCATAGACGATAACAACCGGGGTCAGAACACAATAGATTCAGGGAGTCGGACAATGGCGTAGTACCGTTGAGGCCGGGTAATGCCGGAAGAGGAAAGGCCATTGCAATAGTAACCGCGTTGTGGAGACATACAGATCATGCCCAGTAATGAAGAAAGTGTAGAAACGAAACTGCAACGCATCACCAGCAAGGCTCGCAGCGATTTGAAATGTCGGTTCACCAGTTTGTTTCACCTGATGAATCGAGAACTCCTGTGGGAATGCTTCTGGCAGCTCAAGGATAGTCGCGCCAGCGGCATTGACCGAGTCACCAAAGAGCAATATGCAGTAAACTTGATGGACAACCTGGGGGATCTTATCCAGCGACTTCATCGAATGGCATACATCCCGCAACCAGTGCGTCGGATCTACATCCCGAAGGCTGGTAGTGACAAGATGCGGCCGCTAGGCATTTCTGTTCTTGAGGATAAATTGGTACAGGCGGCAATGAGCAAGATCCTGCAAGCGATCTATGAGCAAGATTTCATAGAGGACTCATATGGGTTTCGCCCAAACCGTAGTTGTCATGACGCCCTGCATGTCTTGAACCAGACCGTCAAATTTCATGGAACACGGTATATTGTAGAAGCCGATATCAAGGGTTTCTTTGATAATGTTGACCATGATCAGTTGATGGAATTTCTGGCTCATCGCATTGCCGACAAGCGCATGACACGATATATCAAGCGCTTTCTCAAAGCAGGAATCCATGAAGATGGATGCCACCGAGCCAGTGACCGAGGTACGCCACAAGGTGGCGTCATCTCACCACTACTCGCCAATATCTATCTTCATTACACGCTCGATCTGTGGTTTCAAAGGCGTTTTGCCCAAACCTGCAGAGGCACCGCTCGTTTCATCCGCTATGCGGATGACTATGTCGTTTGCTTCAGACATGAAGCAGATGCCATACGTTTTCGCAGAGAGATGGAAGAACGACTTAATCTGTTTGGGCTGGCAATTGCACCAGAGAAAACTAAGATCCTGGCGTTTGGGCCACAGGCACGACAATGGGCAAAGCAACAGGGAAGGAAGGCGGAAACGTTCGACTTTCTTGGCTTTACTCATTTCTGCACTACCTCTAGAGATGGCAAGTATTTTGTTATGGGTCGAAAGACCATCAGCAAACGCTTTACGGCAAAGCTGAAGGCTTACAAGCAGTGGCTGCGTTCAAACCGGACACTGACAACTGGCCAGATCATGCAAACGACTGCCAACAAACTGAAGGGGCATTTTGGTTACTACGGGGTAAGCGGCAACAGCCACAGTACCCAATCCTTTGCTTATGAAATTGAACGGATACTTTTCAAATGGCTGAGCCGCAGGGGCAAACGTGGTAGTTTGACGATCGAGAAGTTTGAACTGCTATTAAAGTGCTTTCCTCTGCCAACACCGCATATCATGGTGAATCTCTGGTAACTTTCTGGCGAAGTGTGCTGTTGAGGAGCCGTGTGCGTAAATAGCGCAAGCACGGTTCTGTGAGGGGTGTGGCAACGATGGCTGTATGGATCAGATATTGTGACACCGGCGGGAAACCAGCCGGAAACAGAGAAGACAAACATGATCCTAACCAGCTAGAGGAACCCATCTACTCGACCGGATATTGAGCCGAGATTTATTGGGACTCCATACAAAATTATAATAAATAGTCACAGTAATTGCTCAGGAAATGGCTCGATTAGTCGCTTAAATTGCTGACTACTTTTTCACAATCAAGGGCTTAGAACACTTGAAATACTCGCTTGGACGAAATGGAATTGAGTATTGCCCATAGTCAGCATTAGTCGTTCATGCTTTAGTGCTCTGCCAGTTCAGCCAGTAATTGCTGCTGGGCGCAGAATGCTTCATCTTTGTCGGGCTGTAGTCGTGTATAACTGCCATCGGTATTAAGCACCCAGGCCTGGGTGTTGTCTCGCAGATAATAATCCAGATGCTGGATGATCGCATCGCTGAGTTTCTTCGTTGCAATGGGGAATCCCAGCTCTACCCGCTGAAAGAAATTGCGTTCCATCCAGTCGGCGCTGGTGCAATAGACTTCCGCTTTGTCATTATTCTGAAAATACATTACCCGGGTATGTTCCAGAAAGCGGCCGACGATGGAACGTACGCGAATGTTTTCCGAGACGCCTTTGACGCCGGGACGGATACGGCAGATGCCGCGAATGATGAGATCGATTTTCACCCCGGCCATGGAGGCCCGATAGAGCGCGCGCACTACTTTGGGTTCGATCAGGGCGTTCATCTTGACAATGATGCGCGCCGGCAGGCCCTTTTTCGCATGCTCTGCTTCGCGCCTGATTTTATCCAGCACCGCCTGATGCATAGTAAAGGGTGAGAGCAGCAGTTTGTTAAGTTTAGACACTTTGCCAAGGCCGGTAAGCTGCATAAAAGCTTTGTGCACATCTTCACCCACCGCCTTATCGGCGGTGAACAGGCCGTAGTCGGTATAAATGCGCGCATTGCGTGGGTGATAGTTGCCGGTGCTGAGGTGGGCATACTGTTTCAGGCCGGATTCCTCACGCCGTACCACCAGCGCCATTTTGACATGGGTTTTATAGCCGACCACGCCATAGACGATATGTGCGCCGGCCTCCTGCAGGCGGTTGGCGAGGGTGATGTTGTCAGCTTCGTCGAAACGGGCGCGGATTTCGATGACGACAGTGACTTCCTTGCTATTGCGCGCGGCCTGCACCAGAGCGTCGACCACCGCTGACTTGGGACCGGTGCGATAAAGTGTCTGTTTGATAGCCAGCACCTGGGGATCGGTGGAAGCCTGGCGCAGGAAGTCGATAAAGGGCAGAAAGGACTCAAAGGGGTGAAATAAAAGAATATCCTGTTTGCGGATCACGCTGAAGATGTCCGGATTGCTGCGCAGTTTGGCCGGGATGCCGGGGGTAAAGGGTTGAAAACGCAGATTGGACTTGTCGGGCAGATCACAGATTTGCAGTAGACGGTTGAGGTTGACCGGGCCGTCGACGCGGTAGAGATCTTCTTCTTCCAGGCGAAAGGTTTTCAGCAGAAAGTAGATCATGTCATCAGGACAATCGTCGGCCACTTCCAGACGCACCACGTCGCTGTAACGTCGGGACAGGAGTTCGCCTTCCAGCGCATGCAGGAGATCATCAACTTCTTCTGTGTCGACAAACAGATCGCTATTGCGGGTAATACGGAACTGGTAGGTGCCGGTGATTTTCATGCCGTGGAATAAATCGCTGACATAGGCGTGGATGATGGATGACAGAAAAACATAGTCGTTTTCGCCATTCCCGGCCTCGTCGGGCGGGAGCTGGATCAGGCGAGGCAGGGAACGGGGCGCCTGGACTACGGCCATGCCGCTGTCGCGGCCGAAAGCATCCTTGCCCTGCAGTGAGACAATGAAAGACAGGGATTTGTTGATGATGCGTGGGAAGGGATGCGCCGGATCCAGTCCCATAGGCGTGAGCATGGGCAACAGGCATTCCTCAAAATAGCGGTGTAGCCAGGTTTCCTGTGCTTCGCTCCACTCGCTGCGGCGAATAAAATGAATATTTTCCTTTTCCAGTAGCGGGAAAAGCTCGTCATTGAGAACCCTGTACTGCTCCCCGACCAGTTCGAGGGCGGTGCTGCGGATGGCCTTGAGGGTCTCGGCCACGGACATATTGTCCGGCATGTTGTGGCTGACGAGTACGTCAACTTTCTCTTTTAGTCCAGCTACCCGTATTTCGAAGAACTCATCCAGATTAGTGCTGGAAATACACAAATAGCGCAGGCGTTCGAGTAGCGGTATTTGTTCATCTTTCGAGCGTTCCAGTACTCGCCGGTTAAATTCAAGCAGGCTGAGTTCACGGTTAATATAGAGTTCCGGTTGATGTAAGTCGATTTCGTCCACGTTGGTGCTCTTTAAAATTATTTATGACTGAAATATTACAGCAATATCAACAGGGTAGTATGACAGTTTTATGACAGGCGCTAGAGGTTCAGAGCGCAACCAGATTGCGGTTGTACGGATACCATTTAGGTGGACATATTAACGAGACACAAATAATGAATACCCGTTTTTCAGGACCGTCGGCAGCAGGGATGCTGCCGCCGAGCATACAGGGATGTATTTATAGCGTGTCCTGAAAAACGGGTATTCATTATTTGTGCCCACGTAGTAACCTCTATATCGGACGATTCCGGTAGAAGTTGAAGTGGAAGCAAAATTGATACAGGCGGGGGGTATGGTTTAGAAGATCGACGCCCGCACGATGCCCAGTCGGCGCATGTACAGTTTCAGCTCCTGTCGGGCTTCCTGTAAGCTGCTGTAGGGGCCAAAGATGCCGTATTCCCGGGTAAGAAAATACCACTCATTATTGAGGGAATAAATGCGCCTGTTGCGAGGAGGAATGTCACCCTGTTCCCCGTAACGGTTTACTTTTGACGGTTCAAAAATGCGCTTATTCATATCTACTTTAAATATACGACGGGCTTATTTCAAGTATAGGTGATGATTTTGTTTTCCTCGATAATACTGTCCAGGAATGTCTGTGCACTGTTGCGGTTTTCAAATGGCCCTTTCAATCCTTCGCGAGTACGCAGATACCAGCCCTGGCGGGAAATATGGATAAAGCGCTGTTCATTTCGTCGAGTATTCAGTTTTGTTATGTGCATGGTTCTGTGCCGATGGTTGATCACTGACTGAAAATGGGTGGTTCAGGTTCCGTATCCCTGTCCCTGGTTTATGTTGCGAAAGCGCGTCCTGCCTTTTGCCTTGAAAATCCTTTCCAGCACATCCTGATTCCTCTCTGAGAATCGCGGCCCCCCCTTAAAGAACCTGAACCAGGCTAATAGAGTACGCACTGGACAGTGGATTGTCTGTCAGACCAGGATTAAAGTTATGTAGGACATGTCCTACATTTTTCTCTGGATTATTCTCGTTTTCACCAGTGGCGCTTATTCCGGTATAGTTCCCTGGATAGCAAAACTGCTGCCGGCTGGCTTGATCAGGGCCCACGCAGATTGATTATTCTGGAAGAAAAAGGAGCCCGTTTTGGCAGACACAAACGAGAACACTATTACCCTGAAAGTGGGTGGGCCGATGGTCTGTCGTGGCGATATCACCGTGGTCAATGGCGAGGGTGAGGTTTTGCTGAAAGATCACGAGGCCTGGTTGTGCCGCTGTGGCCAGTCGAAAAAAATGCCATTTTGTGACGGCAGCCACCGGCAGGCGGATTTTCATGATATGGGTGAAATCCATGACGAGCGGGCGGAAGAGCTGGATGATACCAGTGGCCCGCTGCTGATTACCGTTAAACCCGATGCTATGTTGACTATCAGGGGTCCGGTGACGATTCAGAGTGCGGATGGCCGCTTCCGGACACGGCGCAGTCGTGGCGCCCTGTGCCGCTGTGGCCAGTCCGGCAATAAACCCTTTTGTGACGCCAGCCACAGGCGGGATTAAGTAATCCCGCAGCAAATGGGTGGGGTATTAATTGCAGGTTCGCCTTCTCCCCTGTGGGCAGCATGAGGCGCACCTTAGCGTGAATATTGACAAGCTAACTGAATTCATAATTACGACATGGATAGAGCACTGAATGTGACGCCGACTGAACATTATCAGCAACAACTTGAAAGTGGGGCGTTTAAGCCGGATCCGGCCCAGGCGCGTGCGGTGACGGCCACTCAGCGACTGTACGATGAGCTGCTTGCTGCATCCGCGCAAGCAGGCGTCAGGCGGCGCTGGTTTGCGCGGCGGCCTGCGCCTTTGAAGGGGCTGTATTTTCAGGGTGCACCAGGCCGAGGCAAGACCTGGCTAGTGGACTGCTTTTATGAGTGCCTGCCTTTTTCGGAAAAAAACCGGGTGCATTTTCACCGTTTCATGCGTGATATTCATCATCAGCTCAGGATTCTGCCAAAATCTCCCGATCCGCTGGTGATTGTTGCGAAAAAAATTGCCCGCGATATTCGCATTCTGTGTCTGGACGAATTTCATGTGCATGATATTGCTGATGCCATGTTACTGGCGGGCCTGTTGAAAGCGCTGTTCGACAATGGTGTGACCCTGGTGACCACCTCCAATATTGCGATTGAGGAGCTGTATAAAAACGGCCTGCAGCGTGAACGCTTCCTCTACGCCATTGCCCTGTTGCAGGAATACACCCAGGAAGTAGTGCTGGATGGTGAGCAGGATTACCGGCTGACGCTGCTGGAAAAGAATCAGGCCTATTATGCCCTGCCTGATGAACAGGTTCACGCCCTGCTGGAGCAGAAATTCAATGCACTGGCGCCGTCCCCGCCCAAACACGATCGACAAATCGAAATTAACGGCCGGATGATCGACTATATTGCCCTTTCAGATGATGTGATCTGGTTTGATTTTGATGCGCTGTGCAACACGCCGCGCAGCGCCCATGATTACCTGGAGATTGCACAGATTTACCATGCTGTTTTTATTAGCCATATCTACGTCATGAAGGAAGCACAGGACAGCATTGCCAAACGCTTCATTCATCTGATTGATGCGCTCTACGATCATAACGTCAAGCTGATCCTGGCTGCGGAAAAGCCCATGCATGAACTGTATTTCGGCCGTCGCCAGCATGAGGCCTTTCAGCGCACCCTGAGCCGCCTGCACGAAATGGGCAGCAAGCCCTATCTGGCAAAGCCGCATTTGCTGCGGGGTTAGAGATGTCCTTTGCAATGCAGACTATCGGGCTTGTTCATTCCTGTTTCCGGGAAAAGTTCGGTATTCCCCGACAGTCGGGGCTGGTGGCGGAAGCCCGCGCCGAAATTGAAATCCTGTCGCCCTTTGATCGAGACGAGGCTTTCAGCGGCCTGGCGTCTTTTTCCCATATCTGGGTGATTTTCGTGTTTCATCAGTGCCTGCGTCAGAAGTGGAAAGCCACCGTCCGTCCCCCGCGCCTGGGCGGCAACCAGCGGGTCGGCGTATTTGCTTCCCGTTCCACTTTTCGTCCCAATCCGCTGGGGCTGTCGGTGGTGAAACTCGATGGCATGGCGCGCCGGCAGGGTCGCCTGTATTTGCAGATCAGCGGAGTGGATCTGCTGGACGAGACACCGGTGCTGGATATCAAACCTTATCTTACCTATGCCGATAGTCTTCCGCATGCGGTCAGTGGTTATGCGCCTCGGGCGCCGAAAGCGGCCGGGCAACTGGTCTTCAGCGCCGAAGCAGAAGACCAGTGTCAGCAGTATGCGCAAGGCTACCCGCAGTTGAAGGCGCTAATTGAAAATCTGCTGCAACTGGATCCTCGCCCGGCCTATCGCGCGCAAACAGGAGATGAGGGTGAAGTGTATGCCATGCGCCTGCTGGACTTTGATCTTAAATGGGAAGTCAGGGACAACGAAATCCATGTGCTGCGACTGGACAGTACTGGATAGGGGCGGGATAAAAAGCGATAATTGCGCATCCTTTCCCTTTATTAGATAGTCGGAACCATGAGCAGCGCCATTTTTTCTTCGCCTTCGCATTTCTCTCAGGCTTTCAATGAAGGGCTGGTGGAAATGTTGAACCATGACAGCCTGGGCACGCTGATCCTGGGCTGCGCCAATGCCACGTTCGATCCGTTCATTTTTGAGGCGACTCATTCGGTGTTACGCGCACAGTTCAAAAAACTGGAGAAACATTTTCTGGATAATTTCAGGCAGGGGCGGCAGGTGAATGAAAGTGACGAGGACCTGCTGGTATTCCTGAAAATGCTGGTTGTGGGCTTTGATGAACTGGCGCAAACCACGTTTCGGGATGAGGGAGACTGGGAGATTCAGTTCAATCAGGTGCGGGCGTTTCGTCCCCGGCGTATGAGCGGGCAGGTGGCCGGTGGCATTCATGCGCCGTTCAATGAAAACGGTTTTCATTTCAACAAACCCTTTATGCAAAAGGAGTGTTTCTGGGAAGGGGAACTGAACGGGCGAGCGGCCGCGCTGTTTTATAATAAATATCCTTTTATTGATTATCATGGCCTGCTGGTGCCTGAGCGGCAGAAAAGTCTGCCCCAGTTTCTGCATGAGGAGTATCACCGTTACATCTGGCAACTGGCGGAACAGCTGGGTGAAAATCTGCCGGGACTGGGCTTTGGTTATAATTCCTGCGGCGCCCACGCTTCGGTCAACCACCTGCATTTTCAGATGTTCCTGCGGCCACGGGGATTGCCGGTGATGGCCGAGCACTGGCGCCACAATGGCGGCGAGAAAGCTTATCCGGCACAGTGCGAGAGGCTGAACGATTGCTCACAGGCGTGGTCTTATATCGACAATTTACACCAGGTGCAAATCCCTTATAACCTGATCTACCTGCCGGAGGAGATCCTGATTTTTCCCCGCAAGCATCAGAGTGATTACCGGCAGGCGGAATGGAGCGGGGGATTTTCCTGGTACGAGATGGGCGGCGGCACTATTACCTTTAACCGTCAGGCTTATGATGAACTGGATGCGGAGGAACTTGTGGATGAGTTTGCCAAGTTGCGCCTGCAGCCAAAAGCGTATGTAGCCGCGCCGGCGCAAGGATGAACATGGTGCAGTGGTCCCTTTATTTATTTAAGTAGAGTAACTTGATGATGACAAAAAATCTGGATAGATATTTTTTTTCGGCAATCCTGGGGCTGTTACTGAGCGCATCGGTAGCGGCCAGCGAGCCGTTGTTTTCGACCTTCGACAACAAACCTGCAACCATTAGTAATCAGATTGTGAAAGATAAATGGTTACTGGTTATGATCTGGGCATCAGATTGTCACATCTGTAACCGCGAAGCCCATGCCTACGTAGATTTCCATTTCAAGCATGAAGAAGGAAACGCGCAGGTGCTGGGTATTTCGATTGATGGACAGATGAAGAAGAAGGCGGCAGAATTGTTCATCAAACGCCATGAAATCAACTTTCCCAATCTCATCGCTGAGCCGGAAAAAGTGGCGGCCTGGTTTGAGAAGCTGACCGGGCAGAACTGGATGGGGACACCAACCATGTTGTTGTATTCGCCGGATGGCGAACTGAGAGTGCAGCAGATCGGTGCTGTTCCACTGGAGCTGGTGGAAAAATTCATCGAGCGTGAGGCAGAACGGAAAACAGCAGCAATCGAGGCGGAAATACAGGGGAAATAAATTCAATGGCGATGCTGGTGCAGTACAACAATGCGGGGATAAAGTTTCCTGTCGATAAACAGCGTATTCGTATCGGTCGCGGAGCGGATAATGAGATCTGCATCGATGATGATCTGGTGAGCAAGGAACACGCCGTTATTGAAGTGGTGCTGCGTTCCAAAAAGGAGGCACAGGTCGATTACATCCTGCAGGACCTGGACAGCACCAATCACACCTTTGTCAATGACAGTCCGGTGTCCCTGTACAAGCTGGCCAATGGTGATGTGATCCGTATTGGCATCAACAACTTCCGCTTCGTCGATGAAAATGACGGCGAGATGGATGAAACCTCGAAGCTGTATAAAACCTGGATTCCGGGCGTGTTCTACACCGGCAACAAGAAATAATCTCGGCCTGTTGATGACAGCAGACAGGGGTAAACCAGGAAAACATATTCACCACAGAGGACACAGAGAAAACATTTTTAAGGAAGCTCTGATTAATTCGTCATTCCGGACGCAGCGAAGCGGAGATCCGGAATCCATGTGTTACGCATCAAGTACTTACTGGATTCCGGCATTCGCCGGAATGACAATATTGTAATTAATCAGAGCTTCCTTAATTTTAGATATTACTGTTTGTTGAATTTTAAGGAAGCGCGGCTTTCACCCTGCGGGCACCATGAGCCGCACATGTTCGCCTGAAGGCGAACCTACAATTAATACCCCGCAGCTTGCTGCGGGGTTGTTTATTAAATCTCTGTGTCCTCCGTGTCCTCTGTGGTGAAAAATATATTCAAATACAGGCGTTCTTAATTTAGAGTTCAGCGTTTTCGTGAATGAAACTGTCGATAAACGAGGCCGGGCGGGCGCTGCTGAAGCGCGCTTTTTCTTCACCGTCCTGAAATAGAATGACCGTTGGAAAGCCTCGCACCTGGTAGCGTCCGGCCAGTTTCATATTTTCTCCCTCATCCACCTCGATCTTGGCCAGCGCCACGCGGCCTTCAAGCCGTTCGATAACCTGGGTGAGGATGGGTGCGATGACGATGCAGGGTGAGCACCAGTCGGCCCACAGGTCGACCAGGATTGGACGTTGCCGGGAAGCCTGGATGACTTTCTGTTCAAAGTCAGCCAGGGATACATTGTAAATGTCGAGATTATTCTGTGCAGAATGCATGGCGTCTTGTCATATGCAGGAAAAAACCAAAGTATAATATGAGACCTGCTCGCCAGGCGAGACAGAATTTTCAGTAATGCAAAAATAGAGAGGATAAGCAAGAAAATAATATGCCGGAACGTGATATTGAAATAGAAGAAAATGTGCTGAAGGAAAGCATTCTCAGCGCCAGTGGTCTGAATTCGGAGACCCTGCAGATTGGCATTAAGGGCGATCCGTCCCTGCGCGAGACGACATATGCGCGCAAGAAATACAATAGCATGGTCGATAGTCTTTACGAGCCGCTGGCGGCTAATTTTAAGGAGCTGTTGTTAAATCGCAGCACCTTTCGATTATATATTGGCTTTAACAACGGTGAGATTCGAACTGCATCCGTATTTGATCCCATGCGCATCGAAGTACACTCGGCGGAAAAAATGGCGGATCGGGAATATATTGAGCGTCAGTTCCCGGCCGTGAGTTACGAAGACAAGATTCGGTTTGTGAATGATATTTACTGGAATATTTCTGCCAACCCGATTTATAAAAGTTTGCCGGGGTACTGGCAGAATATTCTCAATAAACGCAATGCTGAATGGGAACCGATGGAGAAGGAGGAAATCATCAATATTATTTCCACCCTGAAAGTGCTGCGTGACATGCCGGAATACTATATTCGCAACGTGACCATCTGTATGGTGCAGAGTTTTGTGCGTATCCAGTTTAACTGTGATGGCACCCAGCTGGTTAGCGCCGAGAATTACCAGAGCTTTCTGGAAGAAAACCTGATTGCCTCTGATGGATAGCCTGATTCTGTCGCGGTTAGCGGCAATCAGGCGCTACTGGTCTGGCTTAGCAGCGGGATCAATGCCTTTGACAGCTCGACAGGATCGAACTTGGGAATATAGGCGTCGGCGCCCACCTTGCTGCCCAGCAGCATGTTGGCATCGGCCGACAGGGATGAGTGCATAAGTACAGGAATGCCCTTGAAACGGGCGTCGCTCTTGATATGCCGGGTCAGCACGTAGCCGTCCATGCCCGGCATTTCCACATCTGTGATAATGGCATTGATCATCTCGCTGACCGGGGTGTGGCTGGCTTCGGCGCGATCGGCGATTTCCCGGAGTTTTTCCCAGGCTTCCTCGCCGTTTTTGGCGCTGTAATAATTTGCCCCCAGTCGATCCAGCGTATTCTCGATCTGGCGGCGGGCGACGCTGGAATCGTCGGCAAAGAAGACAGTAGCGGCGTTATCCAGGCGCTCGATGCCTTCGAACTGGCTGGGATCATCCTGGGTGCCGGCGGTTTCCACCAGTACCTTTTCCACGTCCAGCAGCATGACGATGCGGTTGTCATCCAGTTCGGTTACCGCAGTGATCAGGCCACCCATGCGGTTAGCCATCATCGGTGGCGGAACCTTGATGTCGTTCCATTCCAGCCGCAGGATCTGTTCTACCGAGCCGACCAGCAGCGCCTGGGTGGACTTGTTGTATTCGGTCACAATGAGCTTGGTGGCCGGCTCTTCGACCGACATACCGCAGAAATGCGCCAGATCGATAACCGGGATCATTACCCCACGCAGACTGACCAGACCCTTGACGCCCACCGGCATGTCCGGCGCGCGAGTGATTTCCGGCACCTGGATGACTTCGCGGATTTTGAAAACATTCAGACCGAAGACTTCCTCGCGTTGGGTATTGGCATCGAGACCGAGACTGAATAGAAGAATTTCCAGACGGTTGGCGCCTGCCAGCTTGGTACGCTCGTCAACGGAAGTGATAAATGATGAGTTCATAAGGCTGTCCTGTGATGCAACTAATTTACGCTTATTCTGGTCCCTGTCTCTGGCTTCAAATTCCGATTTGGCAGAGGTTTATGACATACTGCATAATTACGCTGTGCTCCTATATAACGGCGCATGAAAAAATTACTGAAGAAAATTTTGGCCTGAAAAAGGCGTGGAACGGGGATCTCTACCTGCTCCGAGTCAGCAGCCAGACAAAATACAGGAGTGACCTTTAATGTCCACAAATAATATAACTGAATTACAGATTGTTGATCATGCGCAGGGCGAGGGAGACGAAGCGATATCCGGCAAGTCCGTTGTTGTGCATTATTCAGGCTGGCTGTATGACGAAGCGGCAGCCGACAACAAGGGCAGCAAGTTTGACAGCTCTCTTGACCGGAATGATCCCTTCTCTTTTGTGCTCGGCGCCGGCATGGTTATCAAGGGCTGGGATCAGGGCTTTGCCGGGATGAAAGTCGGCGGCAAACGCAGCCTGATTATTCCCCCGGACATGGGCTATGGCGCGGCCGGTGCAGGTGGTGTGATTCCGCCCAATGCGACCCTGCTGTTTGAGGTCGAACTGCTGGAAGTGCGGGGCTAGGTGGTCTCTTTATTCATAAAAGTTTGTATTAAACGCAGAGGACACAGAGGCGCAAAGACGCGGAGATTGTATGGTTTTGATTATTAATCTCGGTGGATGTAATTCCTCGTAGCTCATTGTGCAGGAGTGGTTTTCTACCTTCGCATAACGGTTACCCCGTCCG
>Ga0316207_10004100_pt1 | contig 12932 bp, 8 predicted proteins | sample 6weekpyrite_MG_FD_204943 | JGI IMG/M metagenome (GOLD analysis project Ga0316207, IMG submission 204943) | Microbial mat bacterial communities from mineral coupon in-situ incubated in ocean water Damariscotta River, Maine, United States -... | ecosystem: Environmental > Aquatic > Marine >... | reverse complement strand
GAGGGAATGGTTCAACTTAACGATGCAACACAACAGACTGTCGAATCACTCCGCCAATCCGGCATGTCCATCAGTACACTTAAGGATGCCGCTCAGGACTTGCAAAGTGGTGTCTCTAAATTCCGAGTTCGTACCAGTTAAGTCATGTTATTACTGAACTTTAAGATTGGTAAGGATAATTATGTCATCGACACCAAAGATGTTGTCGAGATCATCCCGTTGGTAAATTTAAAAACCTTACCAGGCAGTGAGCCAGCACTCGCTGGATTGATGAATTACCATAGCAAATCTGTTCCCGTCATTGACCTGAATACCCTTTGTGGCCAAGAGAAAGTAACAAACACACTAACAACCCGGATAATTCTTGTTCACTACCACGGTGATATCCTGGGTTTAATTACCAGCAATGTGAGTGAAACAGTTCGCCTCGAAGAAGATGCATTTAAACCGACGGGTATTAAGGCGGGCGTAAACGAATTTCTTGGTGATATTGCAGAACATAACCATCAACTTGTACAACGAGTCATCCTTGATAAATTGTTGACCACATCGATTCGCGATGCCCTTTTCACCAGTAAAGAAACAAGTGATGGAGCAATATAAGCATATGTCACGTGAACGTATTGCAGAACGACTAAAGGCTGCAATGGGATTACATTCTCCCACTGTCGGGATGGTCACCATCACAAATGCTATTGATCGTCGTATGCGTGCATGCAATATCGACAGTTACGAGAAATACTTATCACGTATTGTTAACAGTAGCGATGAAATGAAAGAACTCATCGAAGCCGTCATTATTCCTGAAACCTGGTTTTTTCGTGAACAACAGCCATACGAATACCTCCTCAAGCATTGTCACGACATAAAGCGAAATGCTTCTAGAGGCCCGATAAGAATACTCAGTGCGCCCTGCTCAACAGGCGAAGAACCCTATTCTATCGCGATGACATTGATCGATAATGGATTTAAGCCCGATGAATTTATCATTGATGCGGTTGACATTGGTGAAAAACATATCGAACGTGCGCATGAAGGTCGCTATCGGCAACATGCATTTCGTTCCAACGATCTTTCATTCGTCGAACGTCATTTTACCAAGGAAGATGTCTGTTATTTAATATCACAACGTGTCAAAGATGCCGTATCTTTCCAATGCGCAAACATATTAGATGAAGAGTTTAATTGTGGTTTTGCTATTTACGACATCATATTTTGTCGAAATCTATTGATTTATTTTGACAAGGAAACTCAAAAGCAGGTTTTTTCAACACTCAATAGGTTACTCAAAAATGATGGTATATTAATACTCGGACATGCCGAAACGGTCCAACATTCTGAAGGTCTGTTCACACCGGTAATGGATGCAAAAGCGTATATCCATATCAAATCTGACAACCCAGTGGCAGCCAAGCCGGCCAAGCCTGTTAATGAAACCAGGTCAATTCGTAAACCTAAAGTGCCCCGTGCTTTTGCAGATATAAAACCCCAGTCACCCCGGGATACACAGACTCAGTTGAGTGCAAGTAACACTAAACTTGAAGATGCATTTGTTCTCGCTAACGAAGGCGAACTTGATAAGGCACTAGACATATGTGTTCAGTATCTTTCGAGTGAACCTTTATCACCACGTGCACACTATCTTGCGGGCATTATCTACGATTCTAAGGGTGATGCCGATGATGCTGGGAAATACTTAAGAAAAACAATTTACCTTGATCCGAATCATCATGAGGCGCTTATTCACCTCTCCTTAATGGCAGAACAAAGTGGTAATAGTGAAGAAGCAACACGGCTCCGTGATCGTGCACAACGCGTGCAGAAAAGGGGCTCTAAAACATGAGTAATGAAAAGACAATAATGGGCACATCGCAAACAATAGAAATTGATGACTGCTGGAACAAAATTGGTGTCTGGCGAAAAGGTGAAGCGCGTTGTGACAAACTCGATGAATTCACACATTGCCATAACTGTCATGTTTACGCTAATGCTGGTCGCTCATTACTTAACAGGGGCATACCCGAGAACTATGTCAATGAATGGACTGAAATACTTGCCGAGGACGTAAAAAACAAATCAACTAATTTGCATTCTGTTGTTGTTTTCCGCCTTGGATCAGAATGGCTTGCGTTACCCGTAAACCTGATAAATGAAATAACACTGCTTCGAAAGATGTATGAAATACCTCACAACCGTAATAAAAACCTGCGTGGTATGGTCAATATTCGTGGTGAACTCATTATTTGCATGTCACTCGGCTACCTACTTGGTATTGAAAAGGCCGAAGAACATATCATCGATGAAGAGCATTCAATTAATCGACTGATAATGATAAAGGAGTCGACTGGTAACATTGTTTTCCCGGTAAGCGAGATCGATGGTATTGCCCACTACGACCCTGCCACACTTTCAATGCCGCCCGACACGATTAGAAAATCGAAAATCAATTATATAAAGGGTGTTTTCCAGGCACGTGATAATAATATAGGTTGTATAGATGAATCCGCACTACTTGATGCCATTGCAGGAAATTTAAAATGAGTGGTGGCTATAACCCATTTTCAGATCCCGCCATGCTTGAATTGTTCAAGCAAGAAGTCGATGCGCATAGCAAGACCCTGACATCAGGCCTGCTTGATCTTGAAAAATCGGCGGCAGATTCAGAGGCGGCTGAAAAAATGATGCGTGCAGCACATTCAATAAAAGGTGCGGCACGTATGGTAGGCATAGATGTCGTCGTGAAAGTCGCTCATGCTATGGAAGATTGTTTTGTTGCCGCACAGAAAGGTCAAATAACTTTAGATGGTGATTCAGTAGATGTTCTTTTACAAGGCATTGATACCATTAATGACATTTCTACAGGAAGTACAGATGCTATCTCAGAGGAACAAATATCTAGCTTAACGGGTAAACTTGAACAGATTGAAATGGGGACTTTCACCTCTTTGGAGGCACCTGCCTCGTCTCAAGAACAACCATCTCAAGCTGATAGTAGTATGCTAAGCCTGTTCAGGGATGATGCAAAAAAGACCCTAAAACATGTTTATGAGCTCTTCCAGGAATGTCCTGACAACGAACTGGACACCAATAGTCTTGACAAAACCAAGTCGTATCTGCAAACACTACGTTCTGGAGCAAAACTTTCGAGTGCACAACAGATTTTTACCCTTGTAGAAACTCTAGAAAAAATAATCAGCCTGCATGATAGTTCCGGTGTGGGTGTACCATTACAAAATGATGAGGTCTTCTCAAACACGCTTGTTTTACTTGAAGACACGGTTAATACCCTTCCAGACATAAAGAAACAGTCTGAGTTTGATGACTTGCTTGCAATCATTAACAAATCTATCGAGTCATTAGAAAACAGCCCTTCCTCATCAACTGAACAAGACGTTGATGAAAATGATAATCGTCAACAACCTTCAAAAGAAGAAAGGGCTGCACAATATGAGGCAACTGTACGAGAAAACCAAGATACCATCGATCACTCAATTCAAATCAGTACACAAAGACTGAACAGACTTGTCGGGCTTGCCGGTGAAAGCGTTGTTGAATCCAAATGGGTCAGATCACATTCTGATTCTATGCAAATCTACAAGCGTCGCCAGACAGATATCATTAATGCCCTCGACAAGTTACGCAACCACCTCGATGAAGCAGGTGTTGCAGAACATATTACTGAGTTATTTGGCGACATTCAGAAACGCGCAAACAACGCGCGCAGCTTTCTAGGTAGTCGCTTGACTGAACTTGATGACTATGATCGAAGATTAACCAGCCTTTCTGAACGACTTAACCACCAGGTATTGCAAACACGTATGCGTCCTTTTTCTGACGCAACACATGGTTTTGAGCGTATGATTCGTGATCTTGCTCGCTCACTTGGGAAACGCGTTGAACTTAAAATCAAAGGTGACAACACTCAGGTCGATAGAGAAATCCTTGCGCGGATCGAAGCACCATTGAATCATATCCTCAGGAATGCCGTAGACCACGGTATTGAAACAACCGATGAACGTATAGCTGTCGGTAAGCCTGAGTCTGCCAGCATTGTTGTTGAGGCCGCGCATAACATGGGCATGCTCTCTATAACGATCAAAGATGATGGTCAGGGCGTGAATATGGATTCACTACGCCAACGTATTATTGAGCGGGATCTTGCCAGCGAAGAAATGGTTGCCAGCCTGAATGATAATGAATTACTCGACTTCCTGTATCTACCAGGCTTCAGTACACGCTCTGATGTAACAGAAATTTCTGGGCGTGGGGTTGGGCTTGATGTCGTACATAGTACGATACAGGAAATGCGCGGCCAGATCCGTACCACATCAACCCAGGGCAAAGGAATTCGGATCCAACTTTTGCTGCCTCTTACTCTTTCTGTCATCCGTAGCTTACTTGTAAATATATCTGATCAAGCCTATGCATTGCCTCTTGCGCGAATTGATTCAATACATACTCTACGGCGCAGTGAAATACAAACCATGGAAGGTAAACAGTACTTCACGATCAATGACAGACATATCGGTCTTATCAGCGCTGCTCAGATTCTGGAAGTCAGTATAAATAATACACAAAGTGATGATGTGAACGTTATCGTACTTGGCGATCGCAATAGTCATTATGCAATTGTTGTTGATGAGTTTGTAGGTGAACGTGATCTTGCTGTTCATGTTCTCGATCCTCGATTAGGTAAAATTCGTGATATCAGTGCCGCAACACTGCTTGAAAATGGCGAGCCCGCGCTTATTATCGATATCGAAGACATGATAAGGTCAATTGAGATTCTTATTTCCGGTGAACGATTGGCTAAGATTAATCGTCAGATTGATACTTCTGAAAGCACAGCCAACAAACGCATCCTTGTTGTCGATGATTCAATCACCGTACGTGAGGTAGAACGAAAACTTCTTGAATCAAGAGGATATCTAGTTGACCTAGCTGTTGATGGTATGGATGGCTGGAATACTGTTCATAATGAAGACTATGACCTGATTATCAGTGACATCGATATGCCGAGAATGAATGGTATAGAGTTTGTTACGATGCTTAAAGGTGATACGAAATTCAGACAGATTCCTGTCATGATTGTTTCCTATAAAGATCGAAAAGAAGACCGTGATGCAGGGCTACAAGCTGGTGCTGATTACTATCTCACCAAAGGTAGTTTTCATGATGAAAGCCTTATCGAGGCTGTAGAAGACCTAATTGGAAAGGCTGAATAATGCGTATTGGAATCGTAAATGATAATCCAGGTAACACCCTCGCTCTTAAATCAACAATAGTCGAACTCACTGATCATGAAATCTGTTGGGTAGCAGAAAATGGTGTACAAGCTGTCGCAAAATGCGCCGAGGACACACCCGATCTAATACTCATGGATTTGCATATGCCCGTTATGAATGGCGTCGATGCAACGAAAGAAATAATGCAACACACCCCGTGTGCCATCCTCGTTGTGACTATTTCAATCAGTTCGAATACTGCACTTGTGTTCGATGCAATGGGAGCCGGTGCCCTTGATGTCGTTAAAACCCCATCGCTTGGGAGTATCGAAGAAGGAAATGAGAAAAAGGACCTGGTAAGAAAGATACATATGGTAAAAAATCTTGTCTCGGCAAATCCCACCAATACAAATGGCAATATAGAGAATAACAAGCAAACCTCTAAACCATCTGAAAAAAAACAAATCGTCGTATTTGGTGCATCAACCGGGGGCCCCGGAGTGTTAGCAACTATACTTAAAGAAATCCCTGAAGATTTCCACGTGCCAATTATCATTATCCAGCACGTTGATTGTTCATTTGCAGGAAATTTTGCAGATTGGCTAGATAACCAATGTGCGCTTGAAGTTCGTATAGCAAATGAAAATGATACCCCGCGACCTGGCAGTGTTCTAATTGCCGGTACAGATGATCATCTTGTAATGCGTAAAAATGGTAAGCTTGCATACAGTGTTGAACCAGAAGATTATATTTACAAACCTTCTGTAAATGTTTTTTTTAACAGTGTCGCCCGCTATTGGAGTGGCGACATCATCGCCAGCCTGCTAACTGGCATGGGCAAAGACGGCGCAGAAGGACTTGCAAATATTCATGACAAAAGCGGATACACAATTACACAAAGCAGGGATACCTGTGCGGTATACGGTATGCCAAAAGCTGCTGATGAACTTGGTTGTTCGAATATATCATTAGCGCCAAATGAAATAGCCAGTACAATTCTTGAACTTACCGGCTACAGCTTCCATGATAACATTGACCAGGCATAATGATTATGAGTGATGAACCTACACAAAAACCACGCCAAGTGATGAACAAATGTGTTGTTCTTCTCGTTGATGATCAACCCATCATTGCAGAAGGCATACGGCGTATGTTGGCTAACCAGAATGATATCGTTTTCCATTACTGTGAAGACCCTGAAAAAGCCATCACAATGGCAACCGATATCGATGCAACGGTCATCCTTCAAGATCTAGTGATGCCCGAAATAGATGGCATGACATTGGTACGTTTTTTTCGCGCCAATATGGAAACACGAAATATTCCTATAATCGTCCTATCTTCCAAGGAAGACCCACAGGTTAAAAGTGACGCATTCACTAACGGAGCAAATGACTACCTGGTTAAATTGCCTGACCAGATTGAATTATTAGCCAGAATACGCGCACATTCTAAAAGTTACCTGACACAACTAGAACGTGATTCGGCCTTCCATGCCCTACGTGAAATGCAGCGGCAGCTTGAAGAGTCAAATCGAAAACTACAACGTCTCACCTCTCTTGATGGATTGACAGGTATCGCGAACCGAAGACATTTTAACGAAGAACTCGAAAAAGAGTGGCGCAGGGCGAATCGCGAAGGCATGACACTTTCACTTATACTCATTGATATTGACCATTTCAAACCCTTTAATGACAACTATGGTCACCTTGCCGGGGATGATTGTCTAAGACGCGTCGCAACCACCTTATCTGATGCGATTGTTCGTCCTGCAGACCTCATGGCACGTTATGGGGGAGAGGAATTTGCCGCCATTTTGCCTGATACAGATACAGATGGAGCCGTCGTCGTTGCCGAGAATCTCCGTCTAGCCATAAATAATCTCGCAATTACACATGAACATGCAGGTTCAGGTGATACTGTCAGTATCAGCCTTGGGATTGCCCAATTCAAATCAGAAATGGAAAAACCTGAAGATCTTATTCAGCTTGCAGATAAAGGTCTTTATGAAGCTAAAGAAAATGGACGGAACCAGTATAAAATAGGCAAAAATTAGACAATACTCGCCAGCCGCCGCCATGCGGGTTAGAATCTATTGGTATTCATAAACAACCATTATTGCCATGACTTTTTTTGTTACTGAGTCCTGTATACGCTGTAAATACACTGACTGTGTCGATGTCTGTCCGGTAGACTGTTTCCATGAGGGGCCAAACTTTCTCGTCATTGACCCGGAAGAATGTATTGATTGTGCGCTATGCGAGCCAGAATGCCCGGTTGAAGCTATCTTTTCTGAAGATGATCTCCCTGATGAACAGCAGGAATTTATCGCCTTGAACGCTGAGCTTGCCCTTCAGTGGCCAGTTATTGCTGACGTCAAACCTCCACCTGCGGATGCCGATAATTGGCGCGACGTGAAAGAAAAACGTCAATACCTTGAACGCTGAGAACGCCCCCACATGATCAACGATCATGAGCAACACGCATCAAGCATCCACCTGCTTCCCTATCATGCCGACCCATTAGCGTACCTGGCAGATGAAATCGTAAGTCGGTATAGGGCCAGCTTGCCCATACTCGATAATATCGTTGTCCTGATGCCGGGTGTGGTCTCTGGTCGACATTTTCGTCGCTGTATCTTAAACGCCGCCAAACAAGCAGGCTTCCCTGCCTTACTTGGGCCAACAGTTACCTCTCTCGGCGGCTTTATCACTAGCAATAGCCCTACACACAACAATGTGCTTTCACAACCTGAGCGGGAGTTGAAGCTTGTCGAAGCACTGCGCGCGCACCCTGACCTGTACGGGCAAGGTAGCCCATGGCTGATGGCTGAAGACCTGTTGCAATTATTCGACGAGTTAACCCTCTACCAAACGCATATACCTGATTCACTGGATATGTTCAGAGAAGCCATAAGAGATGCTTACCGTCTCACAGATAACCGCGTGCAGGCTATTGAACACCAACTCGATCATGAATCAAAACTTGTCTACACCCTATGGCAAGCCTGGCAGCAACAACTTGGCACTGATCAACTGCTCGAATCAACAAGCCTGTATTGCAAAAACTTACTTGAGTTTACACCTCAGTCCGAACAGTTTTTTTACCTGGTAGGCTACACCCACTTACTACCTGCTGAGCAGGCCTGGTTCAGAAAACTGGCTGAACAGGGTCAAGCCCTTCACATTGTCCAGGGTCAAACGGCTTGTGATGCAGGTCAGTATCACCCTTGTGCCGCAGTCACTGAATTATTGGAAAACAATCGCTATCTTCAAATCAAACAAGGCACTATTCCTACAGCGTCTCGTTGTCTGGATGACATCTTCACTGACAATGGACTCGATATTCGTGAACGTGCACACCGCTTTAGCCAAACAGTAGCAAGCAGCCCACTCAAGGAACACTTGCATATACTCAGCGCCGAAAGCCCTGAACAGCAGGTGCTTGGCATTGAGCTACAAATCAGGCAATGGCTGCATGAAGGTAAAAAGAGTATTGGCATCATCACCGACGACCGACGACTATCGCGTCGTCTTCGCGCACTTCTCGAACGCGTAAATATCCCGTTACAGGATTCAGGTGGCTGGGCGCTTTCTACAACCCGTGCTGCCGCGGCACTGGAGCGTTGGCTGGAATGCCTCGAACAGGATTTTGATCACCTGCCCTTACTCGACCTGCTTAAATCACCGTTTGTCTTCCCCGCACAGGATACCGAACAAAGACTTTATACCGTGTACAGGCTTGAGGAAGACATTATCCGTCATGAAAATATTGCCCGCAGCCTGTACCGTTATCGTCGTCAGGTCGACTACCGCGCTGAACGGCTTGCAGAAATTTGGCGACCTGATACGCGCCGTCATATCCATAACTTGATTGACGAGCTCGAAAACGCATCGAAATCTCTGATTAGCATGGTGATCACCGGTAAGCATCGGCCTGCCGTACTCGTTAATGCATTAATTACAAGTATGCAAGAACTTGGCATGCATGCCAGTTTTGAAGTGGATGCCGCCGGCCAGGCCATACTTGCTGAACTTGACGCGCTGCGACATATCCTTGCTGACAATCGCTTTACGATGAACTGGCTGGAATTCAGGGGGTGGCTGGGTAGAACACTAGAGCGAGCTACTTTCCGCCCTGCTTCAGCACCTTCCCCGGTACAGTTACTGGATCCTGGAAACAGTGACTTGGCACATTTTGACGCAATCATTATTGCCGCAGCCGACAGTGAACACCTGCCTGGTCATGTATCACCCCATGCATTCTTTAACAATGCTGTGCGACGCGCACTCGGCCTGCCTTGTAACATGCAACATGCCACGCAGGAATTTTATCGTTTCCGATGTCTGTTGGAATCAGCTGATGACATGCTGATGTGTTATCACAGTCACGAAAACGGCAGCGAAGTCCTGCCGAGCCCATGGCTCGAAGTCATTCGCCATTACCATGATATGGCGTGGCAGGATCGGCTCGAGAACAACACCTTGAAAAACTGGCTTGCGACGGGCTATGAAGGCTACGTAGACACAGATACCGATGTTCCAGTCACCACCACCCAGACCTTTACCTCGACCACCAGTCGCGTGGAATTATTACCTGCCCGGCTTTCTGCCAGCGCCTATCAACAGCTGGTCGATTGTCCTTACAAATTTTTCATGGCACGCTGCCTGCGCATTCAGGCCAGTGATGAGGTCCGGGAAGTGCTCGAAAAAAGTGATTACGGTAACCGGGTACATAGTTGTCTTGAGGCCTTTCATACAGATATCAATAATCTGCCTGGCCCCTTCTCATCGACATTCAACTCATCCAACCGAGAAGCCGCTATCGACTGCCTGGTAGAGATATCACGTGCCGTATTTGCTCGCGAACTTGAAGATAACTTCCAGCACCGCGGCTGGCTGCGCCGCTGGCAAAACCTGATACCGGCCTACATTGACTGGCAGATCCACCGCGCTGCACATTGGCAGGTCGGCATGACTGAACAGCATTGTGAACAACCATTCCTGAATCATGCCTTGCACGGCTTTATTGACCGTATCGATCACCACGGCAATGAACAGGCTATTGTTGATTACAAGACAGGCAGTATTCCAACCAATAAAGATATTGTCGAAGGTGAGGCTGTACAGTTACCGTTCTACGCACTGATCACAAATAAACCGGTACAACGTATCGAGTACCTGAAACTCGATGGTGATAAGGTCGAATCCAGGGGCTACCTCGAAGGCGATGCCCTTGATGAGTTGGTTAGTGCCCAGTCTGAGCGACTCGAGATGCTACTGACCCAGTTACACCAACATGCAGACTTGCATGCATGGGGTGATAGTAAGGCCTGTAAGTATTGTGAAATGGATGGACTGTGCCGGCGTAACGCCTCTGAACCTGAAACGGGTGCCAAGTCATGACCAGCTTGACGCAACAGGCATGTAACCCCAAACATAACATAACTGTGCAAGCCTCTGCTGGAAGCGGCAAGACATGGCTACTTATTTCTCGACTCCTGCATCTACTACTAAAAGGTGCAGAACCTGATAGTATTCTCGCGATCACGTTCACACGTAAAGCAGCCTCTGAAATGCAGACACGCCTGCTTGCACGCCTTCGTGAACTCAGCTTAATGGATCATGATTCGCTTGCCCATGCGCTTGATGAGATCGGCATCACTGCTGATAACGAAACACGTACAATAGCAACACGCCTTTACGAACGTCTACTCAGGCACCCACAACAAGTCACAATCACCACTTTTCATGCCTTTGCACAACAATTGCTACGACGTTTCGCCCTTGAAGCCGATATTCCAGCCGGCTTCGAACTCATTGAAAAAACTGCGCTAACCGAAACTGAGGCCTGGGATGCCTTATTTGCTGAAGCGACACGTTATCCAAACGATGAGCTTGCAGGACACCTTGATCGCCTCTTCAAAAGTTGTAACGGCCTACACAGCACCCAAACTGCCTTGAAGAGCTTTCTTCATCATCGCAGTGACTGGTGGTCGTATACCCAGGGTCAGGACAACCCGGTCGATTTTGCCTGCCAAAATCTAGCCGAATATTTTGAAATCATCCCGGGAGAGCAACCCGACTTTACAAACTGGCTAGCACAACACAGTGATGCCTGCCGAGAGTATGTTGCCCTGCTCATGGAGCATGATATCAAGAAACACTCTGATATTCGTGATGACATTTTCACTGGACTAGAAGATCAACAACCGGGTATTGCCACCATAACCCACATCAAACTCGGCTTGGCCACGAAACAGGGCAGTCCACGTAAGCTACAAAGCAACCCGTTATTAAAAAAGATTGGCCAAGACAAATATGACCGGGTTTTCGCGTTGCAAACTATATTACTTACCGCCTGTAATGACATTGAGGACCTGATCGCCAGACAGGAAAGTTACCGTGATAATATTGCCTGGCTAAATGCCGGGTACCGTTACCTGCATCACTATCAGCAGGTAAAACTGCGTCAGCGTCAACTCGATTTTACCGACCTTGAATGGCAAGCCTGTCAGTTACTGAATACCGCCTACCATGCACACTGGATCCAGTACAAAATGGATCAGCGCATCAACCACTTCCTGGTCGACGAATTCCAGGATACAAACCCTACGCAGTGGCGTATGTTACTACCACTGCTTGAAGAACTCGCCTCTGGTCAGGCTGAACGCGAGCGTTCCGTGTTTCTTGTCGGTGATGCCAAGCAATCCATCTACAGTTTCCGCCGTGCCGATTCACAACTATTCAGCTATGCGCGCGGTTGGCTGGATGAGCACCTCGCCGCGCAACAGACACCGCTTAATATTTCCTGGCGCTCATCACCGGCCATCATCGATTTCGTCAACCACCTGTTTGGAGATGGAGTACTTGGCGAACGTCTTGATGACTTCACCCCCCATGATACACACCAGAAGTCCTTACCCGGTCGAGTTGAGTTTCTACCCATGATACTGCGAGAAAAGGAACCATTACTCGAACAGGCCGGGTTGAGAAACCCGCTGACGACGCCCCGTACTGATGCTGCTCGTCCCTATACACACGAAGCCGCTCAAATCGCAGCGCGCATTCGTACTATCATTGATAATGCTGAACCGATCATGGATAGCGGCAAGCAACGCCCGGCTGATTATGGCGATATTATGATCCTGCTGGGGCGACGCACACACATCAAAGATATTGAACAGGCACTTCAACATGCTGGTATCCCTTATTCTGGCAGTGCACCCGGTACACTGCTCGATACAGCCGAATTGCAAGATATGCTGGCCCTGCTCGACACGTTAAACACGCCTTACGACAACCTTGCTCTTGCACGTGTACTGCGCAGCCCATTGTTCTCCTGCAGTGAAGATGATCTTGTTGCACTTTCATGCCATGGCCACCGGCCATCAGCTAACTGGTTTTCCAACCTGCAGGCTATGCACAGTACACTCAGCCCAGCCCTTGCACGTGCACGTGACTTGTTATCATCCTGGCATGAACTGGCGGGTATTCTTCCTGTACATGATTTGCTCGATCACATCTATAAGCACGGTAATGTACTGACACGGTTCAAACAAGGCTTTCCCGCTCATCTGCGTCACAGGGTCAAGGCCAATCTGCTCCGATTCATCGAGTTGGCACTCGAAATTGATAGCGGTCGTTACCCGAGCCTGGCGCAATTCCGGAGTCGACTGGCAACATGGCGGAACCATGATCGTGAAGG
>Ga0316207_10004098_pt1 | contig 12933 bp, 9 predicted proteins | sample 6weekpyrite_MG_FD_204943 | JGI IMG/M metagenome (GOLD analysis project Ga0316207, IMG submission 204943) | Microbial mat bacterial communities from mineral coupon in-situ incubated in ocean water Damariscotta River, Maine, United States -... | ecosystem: Environmental > Aquatic > Marine >... | reverse complement strand
CTTCCAGAGACTTGAGCGGGATATTCTGCACCTCATCAACCACAAGCAGCACACGCTTACCAGCACGCGTCTGTTTCACAAAAAAGGCTTCCAATGCTTTCAATAACGATGTTTTATCCAAATCTTCATGGCGTAGACCAAACGCAGAAGAGACCATACGCAACATATCATCCGCCTCTAGTTGCGTTGTTACAATTTTAGCCGCAACAAGATTATCCTCTAAAAGGTGATCGAACATATTTTGCACCAGCGTCGATTTGCCAGTGCCTATATCACCCATAATCACGATAAAGCCTTCACCTTGCGTAATACCATAACGCAAGTAAGACATAGCCCGCTTATGCCCACGACTGTTGTAAAAAAAACGCGCATCTGGGCTTAATTGAAACGGTTTAGAGTGTAATTTATAAAATGATTCGTACATAAATCCAATAGCCTAACAAAATTCCCTTATCCCCAATTTGCTCGCATAAATTTGATACATGTATCATCGCACACCAGACCTAAGCTACAACCTCTTGAATGCAACTCCCTTCTAATTTATTACATTAAGATAAACTAGGGGTAGTCAACAAGCGCCTGGCTTCAAGGAAATGTCAATTTAAACGATACACCTAGAACATTCACATTATAGCCTTTAATAAAGGCTATTGACTCTCTTTCTGTGCGACGATATGAATAAATGCTGCTCAAGCGGCGCCCTAATCGAATTGAGACATTGGCTTCAGCCGTCAACAACTCATCTTTCTGCCCAGTTAACTGAATCTCCATCTCTTTTTTCCCCACCTCAACAGTAGCCACACTACCGCGAGCCATATTACGAGTCCATTTAACGACCGCACCACGATCTTCCTCTTTACTCTTTGTTAGCTGAAAGTTTCGCTTACTCGCAAATGTAGTCACATAAAAAGTATTTCTTTCAACAGACCAGTCCAAATTAAATGTTAGTTTTTTTCTAACGAATGCCTCGGTATTTAAACTAGACACTTCTGAATTCATTAAACTGCTACGACCATCGACCTCCTGCTCAGGGTCAAGCACAGCCACACTGGTTATATCCTCAGTATAATTAATACCTATATTTGCATTACGAAGACCACTCTTAACCCTTAGTGTGGATGACTTTCCGAAGAAGCGCTCTCCATACTGCCCTTCCATCAACATACGAGCATTTGGACGCCATGACAAACCAGCCAGCCAAAATGATTTTTCAGTTACAGCCTCCTCAGAAGTGAGCAACGAATCAAATATAATTTTTTCTCGCCCCGTATCAAGCAACAGCCTTAATCTCGAATTTAGAAAATACCATAAATTTAATTCAGCCCGCCTAAATTCAGAATCAGCCCCCATATCAAAATCATGTTGCTGCTGCGAATAATCGAGCGCCCAACCCAAATCACCCACAGACTGATTATCGCCAATAAAAGCCGAAATTTTATTAACACGACTATCAGAAACCTGTAATGCACTGTAATTAATCATACTTTGGGAATACCGCACCTCCGCACTCATCCCCTCACCAAATTCATGACGTAGGTATGGACTCAACATTGAAGTTGTAACATTAGTACGATCATTAGTGAGAGAAAAATTATCCAACACACCAACGTCAGTGGAAACTACAGGTTGCTGTGATCGAGTTGCTTGTGCATCGACGTAAAACCAATCCTTGGTTATCTCTGCGCCGATATTCGAATTGAGATGATGAAAGACAGCGCTATTCTTCTTACTGGAATAATAAATCGCTTCCATACGATAATTTAAATCGGCCCTCACCCTTCGGCCGACACCATCAACCAACAAATTAGGAGATATGGTTGTAACGAACTCCCCCTCCGCATCTGGAGGTGGTGAAAGTGCAATATTATCTGAATATCTTTCGGTTAAACCAATAGCTGGGACAACCTTCCACTCGCCACCATAGACAGCAGAACCTACAAGACAGCTTCCAGCAAGAGCTCCTCTTAAAAACCACCGCATACCAGCCTTATCCACCTACTTTATTTTTGGGCGAAATAAGCCTACTCCTGCGCAACAGGAGCACCGTAGTAATATGATCGAGATTCACCGCTAAACTTATTCATTACTAATCCTATTATTTGAGATGAATCAAACAAACTCACCGCATTTTTTACATCAGCTTGTAAACTATGCGATTCAATTACCATTACAATTTGCCCAGCTAAGCCAGCCAACATAATCGCCTCACTTGTTAACAAAAGTGGAGGCAAATCCAATATGATAATCCGGTCGCTATACCGCTGAGATAACTCATTCATCAGACTGACCATATTACCACTAGAGTACAACTCAGTAGAGTGCTCGCTATTTTGCCCTGCGGGCAATATTTTCAAGTTATCTAGCTCCGAACTAAAAATAACATCTGCCAGCTTATTAGTCTCCCCTAGTAAATAATCAGCCAACCCAGGTTCAGACTCGACACCAAAAACTCGGCTAAGCGCCGATTTTTCAACATCAGCATCAATTAGCAAAACAGTCTTATCTTTTTCCATAGCAATACTAAAAGCTAAGTTTACTGAAGTGAATGTCTTCCCCTCCCCTGACATTCCACTAGCCACCATAATAACATTACCATTATCTACCACATCAGCCCCCAATCCTGCAGCAGTTCTGAGCAAAGGGCGTTTAATATGGCGAAACTCTTCTTTCATCTGATTTTTCTCTACCACAGACAACCTGAAACCTTGCTCCTCTAAAATACGAAAGGGGTCGCCTTGCAATAGCGGCTTTGTATTCTCAAAACCCGACATGGGCTCTGCCCCCCCCTCAGAAGATGGAACGTCTGTCACAACAGCCCCTAAATCGGCCCCCTTTTTCGACAGTTTATTAATCGCTTTCTCAATAGTACTCATCGATACCCACTCAGGAGACTAAACAACAAATCCCAACAAATTGACATTTAATTTTTGCGCTACAATTAGCCCACTATAAAAAACAAATAGAATAAGCGTAAACGCCACAAAGCTCACAAATTCGATTTTTTTACGCTTTTTATCAACATCAGTAAATATATGTGAAACACTTCCCAATATTGGCAAATTCAAAACTTCTCCAGCTTCATTTGGATCATCAAATGTCGGGCGAATCTTCGCCGTCAACCAAGCCACGCCAACCCCTCCACCAACACCTATTAGCAACACGAGGGTAAGAAACAAAGGCCTATTTGGAAAAGCCGGCACCAAAGGAACAAGAGGCGGATCAACAACCTTGAACTGCACACTATCCGCACTTTGATCGGCATCACGCGAAATCTTTGCCGACTCTCGACGAACTACGAATGCTTCATAATTCTTTTTATTAATTTGGTAGTCTCGATTCAATTGTGCTAGATCAGTTTCCGACTTTAGAATTTTATCGACATACCCTCGCAACTCTTTTACCTTTTTCTCGTGAGACACTTTTCGAGCATATAGCGCCGAAAGCTCAGCTTCAGACTTAGCAAGTTCAACCTTGAGCTGCTGATAAATAGGACTATTGACAAATTCCTTACCCGTTGCTTCAATAGGCAAACCCTGCTCTTTTTGCACCTTCAGTTGCCCTATCGTTTGAGCAATGGAAACCACATCAGGGTGATTCTCTGTATATTGAAGCAGCAAATCATCCAGTTTCATTTGAAGGCTATTTATACGGGCATCGAGCGGATTTACTCCCAAATTCGATTCACTTGCTTGATTGATAAAAGGGATTTCACCTTCGATCTGAGAGGAGAGCATATCCCTTCGTTTTTTAGCCTCACTAAAAGCAAGCTGAACCTCCTCCACCTCAGCAACAGCAATTCTCAAACGCTTAAAATAACCACCAGCCTCCGTCGGCATGAAGCCAATATTCTTCCGTTTAAACGCCCTTAATCGCTCCTCCGCCTCGGCCAGTCTAAACTCATAATCAGATATCTGCTCATCGATAAAATCTTCCGTCATACTGGAGTCTTTACGCACTGAGCCAAGCGCAGTCTCAACAAACATCTCAAGTAGCTTTTCTACTACAGCTTTAGCGAGTAACGCATCTTTATGCTGGTAGCTAATCGTATATATATGATTACGTCCGCTCGATATCTTTATGTTTTCTTTTAAAGAACGCAGCAATCCCTCTTTTTCGTTTTGAGTAAATGCATCGAGATCCATATCCGTTTCTCTAAGCAAATGCTCTAAATTAGATCTACTCAAAAGTGTTCGACGAGTCGTTTGTGCTACTGTCGATCTCACATCGCTATCAACCGCCAAGCCTCTCAATACAGGTTTCAACATAGACTGAGTATCAAAATAGACGCGCGCTACAGATTCATATTTATCAGGGATCAAAAGCACAATAGGCCACCCCACGCCACACACCAAAAATGCAACTACAATTGCGGCCCATCGCTGACGCCATGCTTTTCTGATTTCACGTAAAACAATTATGTTTTGCATAGATTAACGCTCGCCACAAATACAATGTCGTTTACCATGCCACATTCCAAATAAAATATAATACACTTCTCATTCATGACTCATCATGTGAGTCATCCTATTTGATTTAAGCATACAGCCACCTAAAACCCTACAAATAAAGCTAAAACCATGACTCTGGAATAATTAAGATATCACCAGGCAACATTCTAATATCCTCACCAATTTCACCATCCTTAAGCAAATCATCGATTCGCACTTTTAGTGACTCTTTTTTTCCATTTACAGTGCGAATAACACTCGCCTTATTTCCCGCCGCAAATTCTGTTAACCCACCCACTTCAATCATTACATCCAGCAACGACATTTTCTCCCGAAATGGCACACTTTTCGGCATAGCTGCAGCACCCACAACTCTCACCTGCTGGCTATACAACCCACCAAAACCAGTCACAATTACTGTAACGGCTGGATTTTTAATATATGAAGCAAGCACCTCCTCTATGTCGCGAGCCAACTGCGTTGGCGTCTTATCAATTGCCTCCATATCTTCAACCAGCGGCGAAGATACTTTACCATCAGGTCGTACTGCCACCGAGATTGATACTTCAGGATTCCGCCAAACAAAAATATTGATCACATCGCCAGGGCCAATCTTATATGCAGCAGAGGAAACAGACGATGCACCATCGTCTTCAGCTTCTTGACTTTGATTAGCTCGATTAGTGCTACAACCACTACTCAGTAGAACCATCACCAGCAATACAATAAGCAGTAAATAACGTTCTTGTTTAACTGGCAATATACCCCAAGAGAAGAAAAACCGTTCGCAACTTTTATCCATACACCACCCCAAAGCCCTCACATAATAGGCATTACATTCTAGTCGCTATCACACTACAAAAAAACCCCAGCCACGCTTCGCGGCCGGGGTTCCTATCAAAACCAATAATACTACAGGTAGAATCTATGCAGTAGTGGAATCTTCCAACAACTTCTCCCTTCCAGATCGAACAGCAGCGCCGCCAACAATAAACAAGGCACCCAGCCCCATTAAGAGCATAGTACTCGGAGCAGAAACAGAAGTAGAAGACGTAAAACTAAGCCTAGTCGCACCGCCGGTCAAGTGCAAATCAAAATGAGCCATTGAATCCTCATATTTGCCTGATGAATCACTAATGATACCAACACCCTGAACATGATCAGAATTGGCACCAGAAGCAGACGTAAGAGTATACGTATATGACCCAACTTCCCATAACTTACCCAATGAACTAAAAACTAAATCATACATTGTCACTGGAGTTCCCCAGCTGACAGGCCATATAAGCGGGTCAATAGTATCATCAAAATCACCAGTAACAGCACTAACATAAGCATTAGAAAAAGAAATCTTCAGGGGATCACTTGCATCAGCAACACCATTGACATGCACTTGCCCACTAATGACCGCTGCTTGAGCCGAACCTAACATCATCAGATTCAAAAGTAGAATGCTAAACAATTTTTTCATTATCACACCTCAAATTTTATAAAAACGCTACTCGCAACTAGAAAAGCAAATTACATGCCAAAACAGCAAGCCATTGATATATAAGAAAATAAAAAGCAACGCATCAAAAACACCACCCATTATGTAAAAAAAACTAACAACACCTACTTAACTAATTGTCTCGCAACTTGCAAATGATGCCTAACAGTGGCATTTTCAGGCTCCCTCCTAAACGATTCCTCGATTAACTCAAGTCCTCGCCGCTTATCCCCCAGCTGAACCATTGCCCACCCATAAGTATCTAAAACATCCACAGATTCAGGTCGAATCTCATAAGCCCTTTTTGCCAAAGCGATAGCTTGCACGTCGCGTTTTTCAATATAGAGCCAAGCAAGATTATTCAGGACAATCCAATTCTTCGACTCGACACTTAATATAGACTCAAAATACTCCTCAGCCTTCGAATTTTGAGCTATATTCATATACTCAGTTGCCAGCGTCATTTTAGCCCTCAGCTTATCAGGGTTGCGAATCACCCATTTTTCCAACAAGCTAATCGCCTCACTGCTATTCACTTGGCTCTGCGCCTGATGTCGCTTTATCACAAGCAACTCCCCCCCTCCTAGCCCGACCGCCGTATCATAACTTTCAAAAGCAGCTCCAAAATTCTTTCTAAACATAAAAAGGTTGCCTTCTAGCTCAAAGCCTTCCATCGCTTTGCCCTTCCGCTCATATAAAGTCTTAGCCAAGGCAAAGGCCTCCTCCCATTGGCCCTCACGAGCCTCAACATATGCAAGCAACACGATAGCCTCAATGAGATCTGCATCCAGCACAAGCGCCTTATCTAGCAGTGCGCGAGATTCTTTCACGCGACCAGCCACCAGCTCTTTTCGTGCCACAAGTAAAATCAGATTTACATTGTCAGGCTCTAAATCCATCGCCAGTTTAAAGTGCCGACGCGCCAGCACATCATCCCCTTCTATTGCCGCTAGACGCGCCATTAGCTGGTGCGCTGAAGAGTCTTGAGGCTGCTTTGTCACAATTTGCTCAATTAAGCCTTTAGCCTTCACAAACTCCTTATTCTGTATGTATGCCACCGCCAAGGCCAGTTCACCTGAATACCCCAAATCATCACTGCCTCCACGCGCTTCCAATTCCCTGATGGCAAGATCAACATTTCCTTCAAGCAAGTGGACAGAAGCCAGTTTCGCATGAATTTTGGTATTTCCAGGGGCCGTCCTCATGGCCTGCGACAGGTATTTTCTTGCTCCTTTTGTATCCCCCAACTGCAGTGCCACACCACCAATCAATTCAAACAACTGCGCATCTTCAGGCGTTTGCGCGAGAACAGGCGTCAAAACATCCATTGCCCCCTCTAGTTGCTGCAAATTAATTTTTGTTGCCGCAAGCAGTTTGCGTGCAGGGAGATGACCAGGCATCGCGGCATTGAAATTTTCAAGATAAACATTAGCTTGCTCAAATTTCCCCTGGTAATAACTAACCGTACCCAATAACAAAATACTGCCGCGATCATTAGGTACCACCTTGAGCACCTTCCGTAAATAGAGCTCAGAAGCAGCATAATCACCTAACTGATATGAAACTAGAGCACGCAAATAATTGGGTAATGGATGGGCAGGTGCCAACTTCAGCAAATTTCCATCTATCCGTGCCAGCGCCTCCTCATACTTCCCTTGTGCAATATTTGCCCTGGCCAATCCTGCGTTCGCAAGAAAAACCAGATTTGTAGCTATATTTTCAGGCTCAGACTCGATTGCATGCCTAAACGAAGTTTCAGCAAGCTCCAATCGACCATCCATAAAATCAACCCCACCTTTCAGAAACCAGGCGTGGCTATTTTTATTGTTAACCGTCAACGTGTCATCGAGATACCCACGCGCAGCAACAATATTTTTTTCTGCCAACGCCAGCTTAGCCGCACTTAAAAACACACCTTCATGATTTAAATCCAGAGCGAGCGCCTGCTTAATCAAACGACGCGACTCCTCACGATCCCCCTGCATCAAATAGGCCTCACTCTGCAAAGCCAGCAGTGCTGCATTTTTTTCAGCCACTTCGACTGAAACTTCACCCAACAACTCTTCACTGTGGTTTTGCAGCAATAAAGCCCGACCAAGATAAGGAAGAACCTCCGCCCTGAGAACCCCCCCCCCCAATGCCCGTCGTAATTCCTTTTCCGCATCAGGCCCAAAACCCAGTCGCACGTAAATTTTACCCATCAGAAATCGCGCTTCAGCGCTTGCAGGATTCTGCTGCAGGATACTTTTTAGATCGATCACTGCTGCTCTCGCATCTCCGGCCTGCCAGGCATTGAGCGCCCGCTCATAACGCACTTTTTCATCTACGCTACTCTCGCCACTACATGCAGAAATTAGCGCTACCAATAAAACCAGCGCACTGGCTGAGAAAATTCTTCTTACGATCATAGTTTCCACCAATTAAGGAATTTGATTTAACAACCCAATATCATTTAGATACAATGGATTATACAATGCCATTTCATCAAACAATCCCCCATTAACCATTAACAGCGATAGCGAACACGATGACAATGACTTCCAGCGTCAAAGGCTCCCCCTTACAAAACACCTTTACCAACTCTATATGAACTCATTCACGATGAGAGCAAACGCCCTAATATGGAAATCGCCACTTTTCCTCATTTCTATAGCGCTTACCACTCTGCTGTTTTTCTATTCAAACAGCTTACTGGCGCTTTTCAGTTACTGGTGGAACTCAAGCGATTATAGCCACGGGGTTCTGCTTCCCATTATCTCACTATATCTTATCTGGCTTAAAAGACAGCCACTGGCAAACACTGTCTCATCTCCGCAACCAGTCGGCCTACTACTACTTTTCATTCTCTCAGCTTCATGGCTAGTCGCCAAAACCATCGATATACAATTTATTGAGCGCATGGCAATAATCGCCCTCTTTCCTACCCTAATATGGACACTACTTGGAAACAATAAAACTAAAGTCATCCTATTTCCGCTGACCTATCTTTTTTTCGCTGCCCCAGCATGGGACTTTTTCGCCATTCCTTTGCAAAACCTGACAGCGCTAGCCTCATTTAAACTACTTCAGCTAACAAATTTACCTATACTACTGGAAGAGCACCACATATCGATCCCCGCAGGCAAATTTCTAATAGCAAAAGCGTGTGGTGGACTACGTTTTTTCATTGCTGCCGCAGCAATTAGCGCTCTATACGCCCATTTAAACTACCGATCACTATCACGACAACTCATCTTTGTCGCTATCGCGCTGACAGGTGCCATCATTCTCAACTGGATTCGCGTCTGCATCATCATCTGGATCGGCCAGTTAACCAACATGGAACACCCAATAGTCGAAGACCATAACAGCCTGGGCTGGTGGTTATTTGCGGCAGCATTACTCCCACTCTTCTACTTCGGAGCAAAATTTCAAGAGCAGGCAGAGACTTCCCCTAGTCCCAACAACCAGACCTCGACCAAGAAAAAAAACTCGACTCTTTTAAGTTTTACGCTAATCTCCATGCTAATACTGTCGACAGCCCCCATAGCCCTCTATTTTGCTGACAAAAATAGCTTAGCAAATAGCAGTCATCAAATAGCACCTCCCTCAGCCATCAAGCCATGGGAAATGCTGTCACCATCCAGCAATGACTGGGTTCCCGTATTTAATGGCGCAAGCACTCAGTACACCCAGTCTTATCGCTCAAATACTGCCACCATTCACTTGCACACCTCATATTACGCCAAACAGACACAAGGAACAGAGCTCATCAATGAACTCAACACCCTTTATGACAAAAAAAGCTGGGGATTAATTCACCAAACAACACAGCAAATCCAATTACCCAACAACGAAACGCTAAAATTACAGGAACTGCAACTTCAAAATAGCCATCAACAAACGCGCATCATTTGGTACTGGTACCAGATTGCAGACAAAAATACGATTGACCCCATATCAGCAAAACTCCTGGAACTGAGAAAATTAATTGGAAAACCACCCGGCTCCGCAGTTGTCGCACTAGCAATCGATAACATAAAGCCTATCGACCAAGCAAGACAGAGCCTGAGCACGTTTTTACAAAGCACTTACCCAGCAATAAGAGCGAACTTTCAAGATAATTACGATGTAAAGGTAAATTGAAACGCACCCAAACGTCATCGCTTACTATAAAGCTTAAATTACCATCCTTTTTATTCGTAGACACAAGCACTCAATCTCATATGAAATAATTCACATGCGAGAAAAAGAGCAATAGAACGATTGTGTCGCTACTTCGCAAAAATTATTTGGCGCCCATGCCAATAACTCACTTACGTGACAGCTAATTCCTTTTGCCCCGACCAGGCCTGCGTTCGCAGCGTTTTCACACAACCTTGCTCTCTTCGCTCACTCGCCGCACTCAATTCTGCTACCACAACAGCTCTACGGTCACTAATCGCCATCGCTTCGCTTATAGCAATCAACGATCGATCATAAATTTCATCCAAAAAATTAAGCCCCTCAGCTCAAACTCGTGATGTAGCACGCAATTTAATTTATCCATTATTTATGCATCTTAGTAACTGTGACCCACTTCCCTTAGATAATCCACCTAATGTCGTTACATGTGTCATAGCAATATTGATTCACACAAGGAAACAAGACATGAAAGTGAAAAATACGAAAAAGACCTCAAACGTGAACCTATTAACAAGCGGCTTCGTACTATTAGTCTGTGCTAGTTTAATCGGCTGCGGCGGGAGTGAAAGCAGTAACGAAAAGCCCACCAGCGTTGACACCACCAGCGTTGACACCACCAACGTTGACACCACCAACGTTGATACCACCGGTACGGATCCCACCGGCGTTGATACCACCGGAGCAAATGGCACGGCAACCCTCTCCTGGGTAGCGCCCACTACTCGAACGGATAACAAAGCACTTCCAATGAGTGAAATTGGAGGCTACAAGGTTTATATGGGAACCAGCGAAAACAATTTAACCCAATATGCCGACATCAGTAATTCGTCTCAAATGGAATTCATTATTAACAAACTGGACACAGGTACTTATTATTTTGCGATCACTACATATAGCCAAGATGGCGTGGAAAGCGCCCTATCCACCATCGTCAGCAAAACAGTCTCATAATACTCAAAGGCACTAATTTATAGAAACTCAGATCTGACACTTCGACTTAAACAGTCGCGAGTATTACCCACTATGGCGACTTTACTTGATGGTAAATCATTTTGGGCTGAGAAAAATTTAGCTCAAATCAAAACTGACAGGCACTGATTAAAAACGGGTAACTGTCAGATCAAGTTTGGGCTAGTACATATAACGCTGCACTTGAGATTCTACACCTAAACACCAACCCTAAGCCTCAGCCAGGCAAGGATAGCCGTCACTCTACGTCTGAAACCACTCCACAAGTGATTCGGACTAAACACTAACCAAACCATTTCGCCTTGGTCGGTCGATAGACTATTTTTGTACTGGCTTTTACCAGCGAGTAAGTCATAAACCTTATAACCCGCATTCTGATAATAAAGTACCGCCAGGTAATGACTCACTAGCCCCGGTTTAAACTGCCCACTGGCTTCATAATGAAATCCCGTTTGATAAACGGAGACCACTCCCCCCTTAAGCAATAGATACAGATATCCAATTTCATGCTCTCCAGCCATCACTCTTACTAAATTGATTCCGCCAGTATCATACTGCTTAGTCACCATGTCCCAATGAAACCGTTGAGAGAACTCACTGAGAAAGCCACTGTCCTGTCCTTTCCGATCCCAATACTGCCGATGAAGCACTGTCATGCGCTTAAAAAAAACCTCTGCCTCAGCAATATCTTGGGGAAAGCTTAATTCAATTTCTCCAAATGATGAATACTTTCGCAAGGAACGCTTAATCTGATAGCGAGTATTACGACTCAGCTGACTCTCGTATGGTACAGCCGCAACCAGATCTACGGTATAGAAAGGAGCCTGACTAAGTATATCCACCTGCACACGCTCACCACCCAAATCAAAGTCTCGTGCAAGTCGCGCAACATCTTGACTGATACCACTCACGTACAGCTTTGCATACTGATGATTCCCGTATAATAAAAAATGTGCGGCACACACTAAAACCTCGCTCTCAACCCCTTTTTGAGCCAGGAGCATATTATGCTCTATACAAACAGCATCAATCCCCCGAACCCCTGTTTCATTAAGATAAGCGCAGCCCTTATTGCTTGCCACCAATCCCATGCCAACTAATTCAGCACCGTCAAACACCATTAACACCGACGGCTTTATCGCTTGAGGCAAAACCGATAACCAGCTAGAAATCCATGCCCAGGACTGAAAAAAGCTCGTCGTTGACGAAGACTCAAGATCATGCCAGACAGCTTCGAGTGCTGATACGCTCCGAAAAGGCTGTAATTCGCACCGATATGGTGACTTATGCAAACCAACATCAATCACATTAATCAACTATGTCCAATACAATTATGATGAAACACCCAAGAACCTCGGTCATCGTCGCCCCAAAACTAAAGAGATACCTTTTAGGAACTAGCGACCAAACCAACATGAAACTGTATCAATTTGATACTTCTATAATTTAAACAAATAACCATACTCAGGCATTTAATTTTCAGAAACCAGTCTTGACTCTAAACAACGTCATTCAAATACATCAACAGCAAACATCACAGAAAAAACTGTTTAAATATCTTGATATAAATCGGCCATATTTACTATAGCGATTGAATCCAGCATAATTAAAAAGCCATCAACTCTGGTACCTTAAACAAAAAAAATCAATAATTAATTTATAAAAAACAAATAGATAATTAGAATAAAAGAAATCTGAAGCACACCCTACGGTGCTATAATAAAAAGAGTAAGCCGCTTACTCCACCGCATTAAAGCGATTTATTAAACTTCTTCATCAAATTGAAGCAAATGGTAGATTTAATGTTTAAACAAACAGCAAAGCGTACAGTACGCTTGATTGCACTTGCAGCCATCCTACCGA
>Ga0316207_10004097_pt1 | contig 12938 bp, 9 predicted proteins | sample 6weekpyrite_MG_FD_204943 | JGI IMG/M metagenome (GOLD analysis project Ga0316207, IMG submission 204943) | Microbial mat bacterial communities from mineral coupon in-situ incubated in ocean water Damariscotta River, Maine, United States -... | ecosystem: Environmental > Aquatic > Marine >... | reverse complement strand
GCCAAACCTGCACTGCGTGCGGCCTCATCCTGATCAAGTTGTAGGCTTGAACGATACACAGCTCGAGTGTCATTGAGCTCTATCGATTTGTTTAAGTCGGCTAACGCTCCAACCGGATCGTTTTTGCTTTGTTTACGAATCGCATCGTAGTAATAAGGTGTTGGATCATTCGGATCTAACGCTTTGGCCATGGCGAATTGCTCCGCATCCAGTGGCCCGCGTTTTTCTTCGTAATAGGCCTTACCTAGATAACTTCGGATGATGGCGTTGTTCGGATCCAGGCTCGCGGCGATTTCGATCTCACGACGACCTTCGCTCAGTTCATTCTTGCGAATCATCGCCAGGCCTAAACCTAGATGAGGCAGTGGATCGTTTTGGTCTAGTTCGATGGCGTTATTAAATGTAGTACGCGCCTGGTTGATTTTAATTTGAGTTAAATAGGCATAACCTAAAATCGTTTGCGCACGGGCATTGTTTTCATCGAGTTCGGTTGCCTTTGTCGCGGAGCTTTGTGCAACACGTAATTTCCCAACCGATAACTGCAACTCTGCTAAGCGCGCCCAGGCGATGGCATTGTCTGGTGCCTTGTTGGTTGCCTGTTCGGCACTGGTCAAGGCCTGGTTTAGATTCAGTTGGGCTTGCCATGCATACGACATGGCAATGTGAGGGGCAGCTAAATCCGGAGCTAGTTGAACCGCATCTTTCGCAAGATTGAATGCATTTTCTTTGTCGTTGTTAACTATGGCGATAATAGCCTGCAGCGCTTTGGCTTCACCATTGCTATCCATTCCTGACAATAATGCGCTCGCCTCTTGAACGCGCCCTTTATATAAGTGTGAAGATGCTTGTTGTAGCGGGTTACCTTCAGCGTCGGCCTTGATGAGCGGTGGGAAGTACAGCGCCCATTGCACGGTATCGCGGGGTTTGGCCAAAAGAATTTTCTCTGGTGCTTGGCCTTGTTTGGCAATCGATGATTCGTTCTGGAGCAAGCGTACCGAGCCGTTTTCATTCTTAGTTAAAACGATACCTTCGAACACGGTTACGGTTGTGTCGTTATCCTTAACTGCGACAACGAATTCAGTGCCTTCAATCGCGGCGTTGACGAAGGGGGTATCCACTTTGAGGCTACGGGGTACGCGCGAGATAAAATGGGCGATACCTTTAACCAGCTCTAATAGCGAAGGGCCTTCGGTCTCGATTTTTGTGAGAGTGATTGCCGAGTACTGATCCAGGCGCACCAGGGTGTCATTACTGAGGATAATAGAGGCACGGCTATCTTTGCCCACCCGGATCTGATCACCGGGGCAATAGATTGCATTACGTGTGGCGGTATGCCACTTTTCTTCGGTAGTTCGTTTGGCTTCGACCTTGCCCTGCACTGCAGCAATTTTAGCTGCCCCGATTTGGGATTCAGTTTGGGACCCAGTGTTGGATCCGGCAGGATCACAGTTGGATTTCTCCTCTGCGCTAGCAACTTGGCTTGGCAGTGAACCCCATGCAGTTAAGATAAACACCCATAAGAGACGCTTCTTCATTCCTTCGCAGCTCCATTATTATGGCGTCTGCGCATCCCGCTTGATCGCGTTGCTCCCTTACGCATCTATAATTATTATATTGTCCCGGTTCTGATTAGATATTTTTACAAAATATCTATTCATACAGAATTCCCTGGGACGGGATGCCTCTCACACACCTAAATTTTTTTTACTTTCCTTGCATATGCTTCTATTAGCGACATGGGGGCATTCGCTAATCAACAAGTGGTCGAATTATAACGCTATCATCTTATAAAGTGTTGATAATTTTTAACATTTCAGACACAAATAGCGAGACTATTGTGATGAGCATGTTTATTTGAAAGCTATTTTTCAGTTTAGTCTGGAATAAATTACTTAGTGCTTAATTCAATATAGCCTGGGAAACTGTCTGGGACGTTACTTACATATAGCTTACAACGTTCGGCATAGTACTGACTGGGCCTGTCATTCGCGTTTGCATTAAAGCATTCATAAGCGGCTTGCCACTGCTGCGACTGGAACAGCTTTAATCCCTCTGCGAAATTATCATATATAGACTGGTCAATCTTTGAACTATCTTCTTTCAGACCGACTAGTTCGTAAAGCGTTGAAGCATTTGTTTTACCCGCAAGTTTGAACTGACCCAGCTCGCGTGTGATGAGATCATGTGTACCTTTGAGTACCGCCTCTGAAATAATAATACGTGTACCTAGTATTTTATTTACACCCTCGATACGCGAAGCGGTGTTAACGATGTCACCTATCGCTCGGTATTCGTAGTGGTCTAATGCACCAATATGGCCCATCACAATTTCTCCGCTATCGAGTCCAAAGCGTGTGGGTAATGCCAGCTCAGGTCTTATCTGATTCATTTGGTTAATAGCTTGTTGTGCTTTCAGGGCGGCTAGACATGCCTGTTGGTGTTGCTGTTGACTATCAACTGTTTTCATTGTGTCAGTCGAATTCTTTTTGGCAGATGAGGCCCAGATTGCCATTGCGGCGTCGCCGACCACATCAGAGACAATGCCCTTGTAATTACGTATTGGTGTAAACAGAGTTTGATAGTACTCGTTCATTAAATTATGTAATTCTTCGGGTGTCAATTTTTCAGAAAGGGTTGTGTATTGTTGAGCATCGCTGGCCATGACAATGCCATGCACTTTTTCACCAGGGCTAGTGACATGGTCAACACCCTTAGCGAGTTGATCAACCACGTTAACCGGTAAGTGATAACCAAAGGCCTCGCGAATATGCTGGCGTTCCCGTTTGATCAGATGGTACTTCCACAAAAAAGTTAACAGGCTAGCGAACAGTAATTGAACTGCGATCGGTGTTATAAACGGTAACCAGAAGTTAAACTCGACAAAGCTATAATAGACAACGCCGCTATAACCCAGGGCTAGCAGGATCGTTACCGGGATCTGCATTATTGCAGATCCGAATCGTAGTAGCATGCTGATTAAAACTGCCCAGGCCAACAGTATCGCTATTTCCCACTGGCCCTTCGGTACCCGTATCGCATTTTGCTCTAGAAGATTGGAAAAGGCGGTGGCAATAATCTCTACGCCGCTGATATCCGAACCACTGTTCTCGTCGGTAAATACTGTGTAAAAGCCGTCTTTTTGTTCGGGCTGGAATTGTTCGGAGAAACCCACAAATACCGCTTTACCTTTTACATCAATAGATGGGTTAGCCGGATCAGATGAGAGCACCTGGTGATAAGGTATGGTCGTAATCGAGCCAAAGCTGCCGTAATAGTTTAAATAAAGATAATCAGGTGCGGTATAAATGTTCAGTAAGGCGCCGAGCAGTTTGATTTGATGATCTGAATATGCGCCACCAGGTTGCGCTAGTGCGTGCTTAAGTTTATCTGCCAGCTCTGGCCGGCGTAAGAATAATTGTCGAAACTGGATCGTGATATGTTGAATGCCATGATGTCGTTTCACATCAGAGATATCATTGGTCATGGTTCGTTTTAGTTGCTGCGCAAGATCAGGTTCGATGTTCTTAATCAACTCGAGTAAATCAGCATGTACGGAGCGAGCATGCAGTTGCAGCATCGTCACCGGTAACGTTGGCATATCTCCCAGGTTTTCTTTATATAAAGAGAAGTGATTCACCTTGGCTGGCGCTTTAGGCAGAGGAAAGGGCGATAAGCCCTGAGCACTGTCAGCCAATACTGGTATAGGGGTGATCAGCTTTATGATTCGCCCCTGCGTGATACCGTTTACTTTGTCTTTGGCGTCTTCCTGACGAATGTATTGAAACAGAATGACCTTATTTGTCTGATGAATGGCATCGGCAAATAGTTGATTGTCCGCCGGGTCGCGCTGTTCGTCGAAGATGATATCGAAACCAATCGCGGTGGCATCATGGGCTGTGAGTTGCTTAACCAGTTTACCGTGATAGTGGCGAGGCCACTTACGTGGTTTGGCAGGAAGCCCTAATTGCCTGGCTGAAATCTGATCAATACTGATAACGGCGACATTAGTGGGTGTGGGTAATTCACCACGAAGTTTAAACAGGAAAGAGAGTCCGACTTCTTCCTCTAACCAACGACCGAATGGGCTCAGCGCTGTACTGATACCCAGGGCCATCATCAGGAGCATGACTATCACGCTGCTGGATGTTGGTGAGCTATATATATAGTTAGAGTGTTGTTTTTGCATGCTGTTATGTAATGAGATTCATGCAGCCAAATTCATGACTTTGGTGGCTAAATCATATATGCTTAAATGCATAATAAATAGTTATATCACGGATTTTACTGACTTTTAGTGAGATCCTTTCGGGAGAAGCAGGTAGACAAGATATCGTCTGTCTTTAAGGGTCATCGTTGTATGCTTCGAAGAGTGCAAGGAATGCATGAACATTCGTTATTGGCTAGTGACATTAACCTGTCAGGTTATTGAGCACTCGTAAACGATTAGTCGAGGTCAGACATGCTGCATCAAGTTTATATGTTCTCAGAGCTGGAACCGAGCGATACCTGCTTACTCACGCAGCAAACGCACACGCGAAACTATCCGGCTAATTCCATCCTTATTAATGAAGGTGATCAGACCGATTCTCTCTATGTCATTCTCGATGGCGAGGTGAAGTGTTATTGCAGCGACGAAAATGGCAAAGAAGTCATTCTTAATATACTTGGTCCAGGTGAATACTTTGGTGAATTATCGTTAGTGGATGATGAACCTCGTTCTGCATCGGTGATGACCTTAAAACCAACCAAGGCTATGATTATCTCCAAGCAAAATTTTAAAGACTGCCTGGCGGATAACTCAGAACTTGCCTTTAACCTGATTCGTAATTTAACCCGACAAGTGCGCGCTCTGACGGATAGTGTTAAGAACCTGGCACTTATGGATGTTTATGGACGTGTTGCGCGCACCCTGCTCGATCTAGCGGATGACGTCGATGGCAAACAAGTTATCGAACAAAAACTCACCCATCAGGATATAGCCAACATGGTGGGTGCCTCCCGTGAAATGGTCAGCCGAATTCTTAAAGATCTCAGTCGTGGTGGCTACATAACAACCGATAAGAAAAGTATTACGATTAATGAGAAGTTGCCAGCAGGATGGTAATTAGTGATATTCCGGCGAATGCCGGAATCCATTCTTTCTTTTGATCTTATTTCTATTTCTATTTCTATTTCTATTTCTATTTCTATTTCTATTTCTATTTCTATTTCTATTTCTATTTCGCTTCGCTGAAGCGAGTCCCTTTCTTTTTGCTTGTCCAAAAAGAAAGAGACGAAAGAAAAAAGACACTCCGCGTTTGGCTACCCACTCGAAGAGAATTGACTGTACTCAGTAAGGCTGCGCGATTCGGCCTCTTGCCTCAACGCGCAGGCTCGGCATCCGTGCCTCGCCCTTCCAGGCCTTACTTGCGTTGCAGCCAATTTCTTCTCGTAGCCAATGCATGGAGGTCCATCCACTAAGAGGCCACAGAGAAGCAATTGGCGGTCGGTAGCTCTTTTCTTGGTGTGATCGAATATCCCCTTGCGCGCCGTGAGTAGCGTTTGGCTAAACGCAAGTGAAACCCAGCGGGGCGAGGCAGGGAGGCCGAGCCTTTGTGATAAGGCATGGATGCCGAATCACAAAGTTTCAGTGAGTAAGCCAATAAGCCACGAACGCTTGGCAAGCGCAGGGGAGGAGTTTCTTTGCCTACTTTCTTGTCGATACAAGAAAGTAGGTCGCCCCTGTGGGGCGAAAAAACACAAACTTTCAGCGAAGCGAAATAAAAATAAAACATAAAAAAACCGGACGCCTATATAGACGTCCGGTTTTTAATAACAAAGAGCCAAAACTCTAAATTATTAACTACACCCTTTTGGACGTGGTAGACCAGCAACCTTGTTGGCGCATTTGATCAGACCCGTTGGGAAGAGTGAGTAGATGTACTGTTGGCTTGAACGATCGGCGCCAAATCTTTCTTTCATTAGCTTCGAAAACTTACGTGGTTCGGCGACGGTGCCTTGATCCTGGAAGTATTCACGTGCTGCTTTGATGATGTCCCAATGCTCTTCAGTTAACTCAGGAATCTGTTCATTCTTTGCGATTTCGACGGCGAGCTCCTCGCTCCATTCGTCCAGATTTTCCAGCCAGCCAGCTTCGCTTAGCTTGATGGTTTGGCCGTTTACGACTGCTTCCATTGATATTGACCTCAAATATTATCGGTTAAAAACTTGAGTAATTATATCAGGTATTCCCTCGAATTGGTATACGCATTAGCAAATAAAAAACAATATAAAACAGTAAGTTATGACGTTCTCGCTACTAGCGGCAGTTCGCTTATATTTCTAGGATTGGTCTACTTGTGTAATAGTGTTGTTCAAGAAACAAGTCACCAAAATACCCCTTCGTTCCTAAGTTTATTTATTCTCAATGACCCTTCTTTAACTTGATATAGGGATTATTAGTAAGTTTTAAAAATATAAAACAAGATATAAGAACAAGGAGGCGACCAAAGTGGACAGGAAATATATTGTCGCGATTTCAATTTGTATGAGCATGTTGTTTTCTGCGTGTTCAAAACAAGATGATTCGCAAGCATCTTCAACATCCGGAACGGTAGATAATCAGCAAGTTACGCCAGCCGAACCTATTAAAATTGATCCTGCATTAGCTTCTCAAGGCAAGGATCTTTATCAACAAAACTGCGTTTTTTGTCATCAAGCCGATGCCATCGGCAAGCCTGGTTTTGCCCCGTCTCTTACCAATCAGGAATTTCTTAGTGTCTCATCCGATAAGTTTTTAATGGGCACTATTCGTGATGGTCGTGCAGGGACGGGTATGCCGCCGTTTGCGCATTTGGGTCGCACACAAGTAGAGGCTATCGTTGCGTATCTTCGATCGCATGCCACGCTTCCTAATATTTCTGCTGAAGTCGATGCGCAACCTCGTAGTCAGGGTGATCCACGCCTAGGCCAGTTCTGGTTTGATTCAATTTGTGCAACCTGCCATGGACCGAACGGAGATGGTTATGCTGCAGGTGGTACGGGCACAGCGATTGGCAAGGCTTCATTTCTCGACAAGTCATCGGATGGTTTTATTCGCGTCACAATCAAACAAGGTCGTTCAAATACTCGCATGATAGGTTACTCGGGGCCTGAATCAATGGCAGCCTTATCCGACAGCGAAGTTGACGACATTATTGCGTATTTACGAACCGTGCCCAGTAAGAACTGAAACCGGTATAAACGCGTAACGACAAGAATTAAAAGGAAGGATTCATTATGAAACGTTTTAAAATGTCACGACGGGATTTCCTGAAGAGCAGTAGTTTCATCACGGGCGCAGCCACCGGTGCGAGTTTAATGGTTGGTAATAATCCAGAACTCGAAGCGGCACCTGCTGAAGCCGCAGTTAATGTCGATCGTAAAACAGCCATTGCTCAGTGCCCTTATTGTGGTGTGGGTTGCGGCACCGTCATCCAGACTGAGAATGGCAAGATCGTCTCGATGCGACCTGACAAAGATCATCCCACCAACTATGGCTTGCAGTGTATTAAAGGTCTAACTGCAGCAGAGCCTATTTATGTTGATCGCATGGAAGGCGACCCGTATGTTCGTAAAGATGTATGGGCAGAGTGGAGCAAGCCGGGTCACGGTGATCTCGAATTTGTAAGTCAAACTAAAGGCTCATTTGATGAAGAGCATTTTGTACGTGTGCCCTATGAAGATGCTGAAGAGATGACGGCGCATAAGGTTGCCCATTTAGCCAAGAAATATACTGGTAACTCGATTGGTCTTTATGGTTCTGGTCAATTGACCATGGAAGGCCAATATCTTGAGAACCTGTTTATGAAAGGTGTGTTAGGTTCTAATACGATTGAGGCCAATGCGCGTATGTGTATGACCTCGGCGGTGACCGGTTATTTCGCAACCTTAGGTTCAGATACACCACCACTAGCGTATGAAGATATTGAGCTGGCCGATATGATCATGCACTTTGGTCATAATGCTCGGGAGGCACACCCAATTATCTTCTGGCGTGCGGCGGATCATAAACGTAAGAAGGACATTCCAACTGTTGTAGTTGACCCACGCTATACCGGGACGGCAAAAGGTTATGAAGATATTAATCCCAAGAACTCTGTGCATGTTCCCATTCTAAACGGTGACATTGCATTCCTTAATTCGATTGCGCATGTTTTATTAAAAGACCATAAAGATGTCATCGATTGGGATTTCCTAAAAGCACATACCACGGGCTGGAAAGAATATACTGATGGTGTATTGAATGGTTATAGTCCTGAGCAGGTACAGGATCGTATGGGTGGACCCAATCACGATGTCTCACCTGAGATGATTCGTAAAGTAGCCGGTATGTTTGCCGATGCAACACGCAAGCGCCTGGCACGCAGCAAAGGTAAACAGGAAGGTAAGGGTTATGGTGGTGTGATCATCATGTGGGGTATCGGTTATAACCAGCACATTCATGGGCAACACAATACTATTTCAATTGTTAACCTACTTACCATGACAGGTAATCTGGCTAAACCAGGTTGTGGACCGTTCTCCATGACGGGGCAACCAAATGCAATGGGTGAACGTTTCACGGGCGGTTTAACCGGTCGTCTACCGTTTAACCAACCTTTAAAGAACGCCAAGCACCGTGCCCATATGGCTAAACACTGGCGTGTACCAGAGAAGAATCTGGTGACGGCAATGAAATCCAAAAACCCAGGTTATGCGATCGGCATGATGGAGCGTGCATTAAAGGATGAGGTTAAGGCCTTCTTCTTTGTTTACGCGACACACATTGACCTACCTGATGTGGATAAATTGATCCGTCCTGCATTGAATAAGACCTTTAACGTAGTACAGGAGATCTATCGACATGCACCTAATAACTTGTATGCCGATGTGATATTCCCTGCTGCGACCTGGGGTGAAGTAGATGGTCTTTATATTAGTTCAGAGCGCCGAATCAACCGTGTGGAAAAAGCGGCTGAGCCACCTCCTGGCTGTTATCCTGACATGGATATGGTAATTGATAAGGGGCGTAATATTGCTAACTTGTTGGGACTGGATGGCGACAAGATCTTCCCCTGGAAGCGTAAGAAGGATGGTTTCTATGATTCACAGGAGATATTCCGTGATGTTATTAGGGCATCTGAAGGTACGGATACGGATCTAACCGGCTTATTGGAAGTAGAAAAGCTGGACAAGAAAACACCCTATGAGCAATTGCGTGATCTACGAGGTATTCAGTGGCCTGCGCCGAGTTATGAAATTGCCAAGGCTGGTGGTACCAAGCGTCGTTATATGATGCAAGAGGGTGTGTGGAAGAATAAGCCTTACGGTTACTTCCGTACGAAAGACGGCAAGGTACACATGAAACTATGTCACATTGATTACAGTAAGCGTGAAGAGATCACCAAGAAATTGATGGAGTTTGGTGATAAGGAAGGTGTATACACCATTGATAATATTCCTTTGCTCAAACAGGCACGGGATATGGGTTTGACACCAGACTTACCTGACGAAGCAGAACGTGGCAAGAATTGGGATAAAGTTGCGAAAGGAAAGTATCCATACTGGTTAGGTCTGGGTGTGGTATATGAGCACTTCCATACCGCCAAATCGAATCGTAGTCCCACCACTCGTCGTCTGGTACCCGAGATGTATGTAGAGATGCATCCAGATGATGCAAAGGATCTTGGTATCAAGGACGGTGACAAAGTGAAGCTGATTACCCGTCGAGGTGAGTTTCAGGCCAAGGCACAGGTAGGAACGAACTCATTAGTTAAACCTGCGCGTAACAGTGTGCCCCGGGGATATATGTTCAGCCCCTGGAACCTGTCGGTCGCTGACAGTGCAGATCCGAAGAAGAACAAGTGGCTGGTGAATAACACCTCCAGCCGGGTTTGGGATCTTGTCTCTGGTCAGGTGGACTTCAAGAAGCTGGCTTGTCGTATAGAAAAAGTGTAACGGTTAACCTTCTCTCCCAAAGGGAGGGAGGTTTGTTTTATGAAATATTTAGGGGTGGGCACTTGAACTGCTGGTGTCTGCCCCTTTGATTTTAGAGTGTCTATAACGCATGAAGCGACGCACTTTTGTAAAAGCACTGGCAGCGACAGGTGTATCTGCACTGTTAGCAGACAATGTGCTGGCGGCGAAAAATAATCCCTCACTACGCTTTGTTCGCCCACCGGGTTCACTAAGTGAGGATGATTTTATTTCCCGCTGTATACGTTGTGGTAAGTGCGGTGAGGTCTGTCCAAACCGTTGCATCAAGTTTTTTGGTTTTGAGAACGGAACGAGTTCTTTAGATACGCCTTTTATCACACCACGCGAACAGGCCTGTATTCTGTGCATGAAATGTGGTGATGCATGTCCAACTGGTGCAATAAAACCTATTGAACGAGAAATGCAGCCGATTCTCGACAACGTCAAAATGGGTAAGGCACGTGTCGACGTGAACCTGTGTTTGTCTTTTCAGGGTAAAACATGTGGTGTTTGTTACCGTGCTTGCCCGCTTCAAGATGTCGCGATCAGGACAGGCATGCTTGAACAGCCACATGTGCTTGAAGGTTGTGTGGGTTGTGGATTGTGTGAGCGCTCTTGTATCCAGATACCGCAGGCGATCAAGATTATTCCCGATCACACGCGAAAACAATATAAGGCATAAAGAACAAAACATAAGACATGAAAAAAATTGTTAGACATTTAAATAAAGTTCGCTGGTTTGTGTTGACGGTAATATTCAGCATGCTCATTCTCCTGCCATTTTTGCACCTTTATCAGTCTTATGAAGCTGCACATGCCTATGACCTGTTAGCGCCAAACGAAAAATTGATTTATGACAGCATGGAGTGGTTAACCAAGCCTTTTGTGAAAGATCCTGAAGTTGATTTAAACGAATTAAAAGGTACGACCTGGTCGGGCACCCTGTTCGGTCTAAAGTTGAGTGATCCTTTGTCGGTTGTGGGTCAAATAGCCGCAGGTAAAAACATCTACTGGCCTTTTTTACTAACAGCATTAATACCAATATTGCTCACGGTTGTGTTTGGTCGATTTTATTGTGGCTGGATCTGTCCGGCGACCTTTATTTATGAACTCAATGATAATCTGGCTGCCTGGATTAGAAAGGCGGGTTTACCTGTTAGTAAGCATAAACTCGATAAACGTATAAAGTATTTTGTGCTGGCTGCCGGGATTGTTATTTCTGCGGCGACCGGCATGATCGCCTTTGCGACCATGTATCCACCCGCCATTCTTGGTCGAGAGATTTATTATAGTATCGCTCTGACTGGTTTTGGAACAGGCATGGTCTTTTTCCTGTTGACCCTGTTTTTTGATCTAATGGTGACGCGTCGAGGTTTTTGTCGCTATGTCTGTCCAGGTGGCGCCTTATACTCGTTACTAGGCCGGTTCCGCCTGCTGCGCATTAAACGCGACGTGACTACCTGTAACGATTGCGCCAAGTGTAATGTCGTTTGCCAGTTCGGTCTTGACCCTTTGCGTGACAACTTTAGTCAGGAGTGTAACAACTGCACGGCATGTATTGCAGTGTGTCCAACCGATGCGTTGTCGTTTACCTTGAATATCAAAGATGTGAAATTTCAGGGACCGGGACATCTCGGGCATAAGTACAAGAAGGACGCGGCGTGAAACGACGCAGCTTTATGCAAAAGATCACGCTAGGCTTGGGTCTGGTTACTTTCAGTTCCTTACCATATGGCTTAGCTCGATTGTTGTTTCCGAAAGTCTTAGCTGATGCACACACACGTATTCCTTTACCTGGTGCACTGCCCAATCAAAAAGATTTTTTAGAGGCCTGTATTGGATGTGCTTTGTGCGGCGAAGTGTGTCCACCGGACTGTGTCAAGTTTCATAGTGTCGATGGTGGCTTTGCTTCGAATACACCTTATATTGATCCTTCCAGAAAAAGCTGTACTTTATGCGGTTACTGTATGGAGATATGCCCTACGGAAGCCTTAACTGTAACCGATATTCGTGAGGTAGATATGGGCACGGCACAGATTGATCGGGTTGCATGCTACCCTTGGGTTGATCAAGGTGTTTGTGGCGCCTGTGTCAGCGTTTGTCCTTTAGGTGATGAGGCAATTGATTACGAGTTCGGTAACTTTTACCGTCCGGTAGTAAATGACGGCTGTGTTGGTTGTGGTCAGTGTGTCGAAGTTTGTCCGGAGCCGAGCTTGCCGATTCGCATTGTGCATCGCTCGCAAGGCACCATTGCCAAACACGGCGCCGGGATTCGTAAAAAAGCAGAGATGTTAAAGTTTTAAAATGAAAAAAATAATCTTAGCGACGATAATTTCTAATTTACTGCTGATTTCCAGTGTAATACATGCACATCATGTATTAGGCCGTCCATCTTATAGCTTGAGCGAAGATTCCAATACACCGCCGAGTATGCAAGTCGAAACACAGATAGGTGAGTATTATGTCACTTTCATGGCATATCCCGCCTTTCCAAAACCAAATGAACAGGGCAGGGTCAACCTTTATGCCTCACGTATCGATAATGGTAATACCTTTGATGGTGATGTGACCTTTAAAGTGCGCGATGACAGTTGGTTTAGTGATAAAGAAGAGGTGATCGGCAATCAAAAAGTTGATGATGGCGTTTATCGCCAGGGTTTTGTTTTCAAGGAGGCAGGCGACTACATTATTGTTGCCGAATTTGAGTCGGATGGTGAACCTTATATTATCGATTTCCCTTTGCGCATCGGTGACCCCTTACCCGTCGGCCCCATTGGGGTTGCGGTGTTAATTATTGTAATCGTGTTAATTGGCGTGAACCTTACTCAGCGCAAACGCTTACAACGTGTTAAGGCCAGTCAACACCATGCAGACTCTTCAAACACATAAACTGACTCATCATGTATGAATCAGTTATAAACTTTATCAACAGTCTTATCTATATCCCGGATGCAGGTATGATA
>Ga0316207_10004095_pt1 | contig 12948 bp, 8 predicted proteins | sample 6weekpyrite_MG_FD_204943 | JGI IMG/M metagenome (GOLD analysis project Ga0316207, IMG submission 204943) | Microbial mat bacterial communities from mineral coupon in-situ incubated in ocean water Damariscotta River, Maine, United States -... | ecosystem: Environmental > Aquatic > Marine >... | reverse complement strand
CGAGTATCTTATTCTCCATATTAATATCCATGTAGAACAAAGACTGGCCTGTCATGGCGGAGTACTGCAGGCAGTCTTCCTCAGGCACAAAGGACAGCACCGCATCCATCAACGCGCTTTTACCTGCCGCACTGGTGCTTTGAATAATAATGGCAAGCGGGAGCTGTAATTTTCGTGATGTAGCCGCAAGGTAGCTGACAAGAATATTGGTTTTCTCACCCACAATACCGCAGCGTGCATAGTCCCCGGGTATGCGTTGCATTAGATTTGGTGATTTAAGCAAAGCCATCGCCTCATCACGCTCTTTCTTGGTTAAAACAATTTCTTTTTGCTTAGGCGTTAACGTTTCTTGGATATTTTCATGCTGCAAGACTTCAAGCTTCAGCAAGACCTTCGATAAGTCATTCTTAATAACGTCTTCACCAATACCTATCTCACCGGAAGCAAGGCGAATAAAAGCCCCGCGGTGTTTTGATGAGTACAAGTCAAAGGTATCAACATGGATAGCCTCATCACAGCTCACCAGAATATTTAATTTAAGCGTGTCGTAGCTTAGATTCTTATCCAGGCCGCGAATGCGGTAACGCCTATCCTCTAGACAAATAACCACTTCGTTATCCCTTACCTGCGCATCAACATCACAGGCAGGTTCAGGGATAACGCTCGCGTGGAGCCCGGCCTCATCGTCTTCAACGCCAATCTCTACATCAGATGACGTGCCATCCGCATCTTCACACGATGCTGTAATGACATTATCACCATCGACAGCAACGGCATGCGAATGTGGTGAGGGTGGTTTTCCATTACCCATCCACACAGCCTTACGTATGAGCTGGCCTAGACTGTCATTAGGTGAATCTGTATTGACCGCATATTCATTCACATCAAAGCTACGTGGCATCTCAATCCGGTAGGCATCGATACCTACCTCGGTTAATTGCGCGGCGACTTTGTCCGTAGCTGTATCACTCTCCGATGTGGCAGCATAGGCAATCAACACTCGCTGGGTACCGCACTGCTCAAAGGCTGACACGTGTTCTGCTATATCCACATTCGTGCCAAACGTGCAGGTGACATTACGAAAACCTGCACACCAGAACGTCAAGGCATCAATAACAGATTGGCAAAGAATGAGTTCATCTGAAACTTGAACGGCTTCAAGATTAAATATTCCTGAGACAGGACCAGGGAGTGTGCAATGAATGGGCGTACCCGATCGCAGTTTATTGGTGATCTTACGACCATACACTTGATGAACAATGCCATGATTAATAATCGGCACGACAATCGAGCCACGGAAATGTTCATGCCCATTTGAGCGGATAATACCAAATCGTTGCAGACGACCTCGCATCAAAGCACCTTCCCGGCGATTCTTGGCTGGCATATGATACCCAAGCGTGCGGTTACTAAAACCTAATTTGAACTTTTCGATGGCATCAACATTATCGATACATCGGGACTTTAAATAAGCCAATGCATCAGGACTTTGCTTGAGGGTCTGATTATAATAATCCAACACATGATGAAAGACAGTTTGATCGTCATCCTCTTTTGTAAACGGCACATCAAGCTCACGCACAGTCGAATGCTTAACCTTAGTATCGGATGTCACCGAAATAGGATGGTCGTGACGCAACATTTCTATCGCATGCGTTTGTGACACATGCTTTGCCTTCATCACCCACTCAACAGCTGATCCACCTGTTTGACAATCACCATCACACTGCCAGTGGTTACTCTCCGCATCGACCAGTAACGACTGCCCTGTATCCTCATGAAAAGGACAGTTGCCTACCCAATGCTTGCCCTCACGCAATAACGTCACGCCCGAGGACTCCACGAGGGGGATAATTGAAATATTATGAGTAATATCTTTATCACTTGAATTAGTCATCAGCTAACCTCCGCACAGGTCTTTCTAAACTAAGTCCTTCGCCTTTACGCAATGAGTCACCACGAAGTTCAATGCGGTGCGCCCGATGCACAAGTCGATCTAAAATAGCATCTGCAATTGTTGGTTCGCCGATATAGTCATGCCATTGATCAATAGGAAGTTGAGATGTGATAAGAATAGAGCCACTGCCAATGCGATCATCTATTAACTCAAGAAGCTCATGACGGCCACGTGTTGTCAAAGGGGCTAATGCCCAATCATCAAGAATAAGCAAATCAGTTTTTGCAATTTTGGCACGTTCCTTAACAAGGCTTCCATCGCCATAAGCAATCTCAAGCTCTTCAAGCAATCGAGATAATCGCTTGTAAAGAACAGAGTATCCTTTTCGTGCAGCTTGTTGACCTAGCGCGCAGGCAATCCAAGTTTTACCAAGACCCGTAGGACCTGTAATAATTGTATTGAGTGATTTATTTATCCAATCACAACTGCTTAGATTTGCCATTACTTGCCGATCTAACCCACGGTGCGCCTTGTAATTAATATCCTCAGGGCAAGCAGAGACCTTAAATTTTGCAGCTTTAAGTAATCGTGTAAGCCTTCGATTCTCACGATCATTTATTTCGGCAGTAACCATGAACTCAAAACGTTCGTCAAAACATAACTCTTGTAAGGTGCTACTAGTGCGCTGTTCCTCAAGAGCTTGTGCCATACCATGAAGCCTGAGCGTTTTAAGATTATTAAGTGTTTGTTGCAATAACATGCTATTGGCCTCCATTCATATAGTAATCAGAACCACGCACGTTTTCGTGAAACGGCAAGTTAACCTGAACAGGAATATCAGTCAGATCACATAACCCACGTTGTAAAATAGAACGAATGCTTTTAACTGTAAGCGATCCAATCATCTGCCCCCGCAGGCACGCCGACTCGAATCGTTCCTGGCCATAGTCTTTAGCTAAACGTTTAAGACTGGTACAAGCCTTTATTCCTAATAAAGGATGGGGCTTACCATTAAATTGAAATTTAACCGCCGCCTCTGCGGCAACTCCGATTGATTTGGCCCATTCAGAAAACCGCTCTGGTGTTTGCTCAGCGTATTTACGGTGCGCCTTAGGTTGATGTTCAGGTAATGTCGTATGCCCACCTACTTCATCACTACGAAGATGACTGGCCACACGTTTACCTTGATGGAAAATCTCAATAGTTCTCGCTGAAGCGCGAGCATCGGTACGCTCACCGACTAATGCTTCGGGAACAGAATAATAATGACCTTTCACATGCATGTGATAGTCAGGACCAATCTTGCTAGGTGCTGTCCATTCTGCATACTCAAAAGGCTCACCAGGTAATGGCGATAACATTGGTTTATCTAATTCATCAAAGCGACTGCGTCTACATCCTGGTAAACGTTTAAAAGGACGTTCATTAAGCAGCCAAAGCAATTCTAAGATAGCTGCATTAATTTCTTCCACACTAAAAAACTGGTGGTGACGTAACTTCGCCATAATCCAACGTGATGCTAGCAACACACCGCCCTCGGCTTTAGATTTATCCTGAGGTTTTCGTACTCGCGCCGCAAGAACAACCAGCCCATAATATTTAGATTGCTCCAGGTACGTACGATTTAAAATAGGCTCTGAGCCTGCCTTAATGACAGCTGCTTTCAGGTTGTCTGGAACAACTATCTGTGGAACACCACCAAAGAATTGATACATACGATTATGTGCTTCAATAAAATGTGGTGTCGCCTGTGAGGGTACTACACATACAAATGTATAATTCGAACACCCCAAAACACCAACAAATATTTGCGCTTTATGCACTTCACCTGTTTGAGCATCTTTATAGGGTATAGTCCGGCCAGCGAAGTCGACGAAAACAATTTCACCAGCACGATGTGTTTGTCGCATACTGCGATCAAGTTTCCCAATATACTTACGATAGTAATGAGTAAATTGTGAGTAAGAATATGCACGCTTAGGATGTGCCAATCGGTACTCTTCCCATAGTAATTGCAACGTAACATGCTTTTTCTGCATTTCCTGATGTGTATAGCTGTAATCAGGCTGGGCCTTTGATTCAACGCGAGCGCGCTTACTTTTTAGTAGTGACTCAATCTCTGAGAAGCTCATATTATCGATAGCCTCCCAATCAAGACCGAATGATTTTTCTCGATAATTTTTTATCGTGTTATGAGACATCCCTAATGTACGTCCTATCATTCTATTTGACAGTGTTGTTGTATGGATAAAACGTAAAGCTTCTAGTTGTTTATTCATTTGTATTACCTCGTTTTTGACAATAGGTTCCCGTGACCTTCAACAGGCCTAGGGCATTATTAAAATCAGTGAGGCAAGCCCCGACATCGTGATGATTTAAATACCATCAACACTTGACAATCGGGGCTATGGAGACGAAGATATGGACATCGAGACGACATTTCGATGTTCACAGATTAAGCCTAGGACTAGCCTCCTGGGCTTTTTCGCTTCTATACCTCGGGTTTATTTTTTAGTAACGCTCTGTCACGCTATGTCATATTAATCACCCCTCTTTTTTGATTTTATAAATTTTGAATTCTCGGAGACAACACTATTGCGTTCGTTAGCAAGCCATTTAGCGACATCTTTAACCAATGCAAAACTGCCACGTCGATTTGCCAATCTAAAAATGGGGACAGGAACTACTCCACGAAATAGCGCCTGACGTAATGCATCCATTGTCGGATACCCCAAAGCCTTTCTTAGTGCATCTCCTGTAAGCATTGGACCAAATTGCTCCAACAAATCGCGTTCCAAAGACTCCGATAAAGATGTTTTATCTACTGTGTTTTTTCTTTTCTTCATAACAAACCGTGACTACTCCTTTCGGGGGATTCTAGAATAATCAGCAAGTTAGTGCATGCGAGCGTAAAAAAACTATTTTCTTTACTCTACTGTGCGTTAATATCAATAACAGAGTGTGACTAGGCTTTACTAGGAAGGTATCCGATGAGCACTGTTAAACCTCATAAAAAAAACATGCGGCGCGGTCGGCCTGCAAACGGGCCACTAGAGTCGCTAAAAGTAAAGCTATGGATTGCATTAGTTGCAGCTAAAGTGGGGAAAAAAACTGGCTATGGTTTAGAAAAACACTTTTCACCTGAAACGATTCGGATTGCCACTGATGGCGGTACGATTCGCTCGTGTAAATTTGATAAATACATACGTGGCGAACACGTTCCCGAGCCAGAGCTTGTTGATAAGATTGAGATAGAATTCCCTGGGACAAAGGCTGTTCTTGAACATCCTTTTTGGGTAATTGCCAATCCCTCCATAACAGGAATTGAAGCGCTGTATAATGAACTCAACAAACTTCGATCAGGTATCACGAAGTTATTGTTTTTCACACCATTAGATTCAGGGAGAATGCCAAATAGAACACATAATAAATGGGATGAACAAATCAACCTATTAGTTAAGGAAAGTGATTGGGATGCATTAACTGCATGTATTGGTCTTATCCAAGAAGCAAGATATCTCGGAAACCCTCCGCAACCCATGCAGCACCTTTATGCAAAGAAAACATTAGGCGTATTTTTGCCGGCCATCAGTCAGTATCCATTTACCAAAATTGCTGATGAGTTATTTTTATACCTGCGAGAACACTTTCTAGAAAACAAAAAGGATAAAGACTGGACTAAAATACTTAATGAAATAGAGCTAGATAAACATATTCTCACTTATCAAAATATGAGAATGCTCATAGAAGATTTGCAAATATTTCAAACACATTTCTTCACTCCACAACAATGTTTATATATTGCTGATAAATATCTAAAACCTCCAGTTATCGCAAAAATCTTCCATCTTTTCTATAACGGCCAATTTAGGGCTGCAAACAATCTTCCCGAAGTAAAAAAACTTAAGCGGTGCCTTAGAAAGTGGGAAAAAAAGGTAGCAATTGATAACGGTACTATTATGACTTTGGTGTAGACTGGTCAACAACAGCAGAGTGGTCAGTATTAATAATCCTTGCGGTCAATCATTACTGGTTTAGCTGGTCATTCAAACCGGAATACGCACTTGCGGGCGCTGCACCCAAATGCCCACCCAACCGGCACGCCCTGACCACCCAAACCGGAAACCACTGACCAGCGCGCTGTCACTGACCACCCCGACGCAATTATCTGCACAAAACATTCACAAAAAAGTGTAAACCGTTACCTCGCGTTACACAGCCAGTAAACTATTTCTTTCGGTATTAAAACACTTGCAACACCTGCTCGCTAAGGACTAGCATTTGATATGGATAAGTTATTTATTAGTCAATGCAACAATAGTGAGTCGGATTATGTATAACGCTCAGCGACTACCTGGCGCTCCTATGTCATCAAAAACGATTACTGCGCTTCTGGAGCAACCCATCCTCGTTGTCGACAATATGCAGTGGATACGTACCGGCGGTGGTGAGTGCTCTGTTGCAGAATACGAGGGCATTATTCAGGGCGAGAAAGTCTTTCTTCATTTAATGAGCATCGAGATGTCGAATTACTGGATAGTAACCTGGCCAGAATCTGGCCTTAAACGCGGCAAAGGCATTCATTTATCTGAATACGATCTATCATCGATAACAAAAAATGCTAAAAATGCACTGCAAGAAAGGCTGTCTTAAGACTAAATACACCACCAATGAATGAGCCACTCAAACAAAAAGATAGTGACAAGGTAGTACTGGGTACAGTCGGTGAGTTTAAAACCTATGGCCAGCACTTGCCCTCATTCACCGACGAGACGCCTGATGATGCCAATGTCGCTATCTCATTAGAAAATGCGATAAAGATCGCCACATCAATAATTGACACATGGGAGCTAACACCTGCGCAGCAAACTATAGTACTAAAAGAAAATGATCGTCAGCGTATCACCGACATTCTTCATATCGATATGTATTTAGACATACTGCTGTCTGGTGAAAATAAATTAGACTGGATACTAGGTAAGAATCAGGCCTTCTCAAATATGAAAGTGACTGATTACATCCTTAAACATGGAACAGAGAAAGTCGTTGAGTACCTAGCTCTACATGCGGATGGAGGTGGTTGGTAGTGCTTTCAATAACGCGTACAGATAAAAATACTACCTCCTTTTATTGCTATTGATTTATATCTGTACCGTACCTCTTCCTAGCTTCATTAATAGCACGAATTCCTGGATCCACTTCAGCAACAAGCCCATCCACCCGTTTGGGCCAAGAAACACAATATTTATCGGTCGATGATATATGGGCTGCAATATGTTCGATGTCGTTCTTAATGAGGATAGACACATGTTTATTTAGCCTTGCTTCACTATCAGTGCACACACTTCTGAAATCAGTTGGAGGACTACCTGTTACCTCAAAGCGGATAAGTTCAAAGGCTTTCTCTTCGTTGCTAGGGAATGCAATAACCAAACGCCCATCCTCAATGTACGTATAATTATGAAAGCCCCGTTTATCTAACGCATCTTTCAATTTCTTAGTCTCTATTTCATCCTCGTATCCAATAGCAATGTAACCTGGTTTAAGTGGATCGCCGTAACCACAAGATACGACGGCCATTACAGTGATGCATATTAGGATAAAGTAACGCATATAAAATACTTTCCTTTTTAATAATTTCTTATACCTAAAATTCGGAATTTAATACTTAAACTTTTTTATATTACAGTAACTATGGGTTCTACTTTATCTTATACGTATAAAACGCTGATAATGTGCACAGTGTTATATTGTTAATAAAGACCACTACTGGTATTCCAGTATTGAAGTTAAAATTAGTTAATGTAAAAAAAAGAAGCACCTGAATTATACCCACCAAAAAACCGGTTCGCATTGGGAATTTATTACTAAAATACCCGCAAGCCCCTCCTGACAGCATTGCGGAAAACAAAAAATAGCCAAACTGCAACTCAGCTAATAACTCCAGTCCTTTCTCAGGAGGAATAAGTGAACTCAGTGCTATATACAATATCAATAATAATATCGAAGTTAAAACACCTGATACGATCGCTTTCAGTTCCATTTTACACCCAATTATTTTGCATGATATATATTTTCTTCAAAGAAATCATAATAGTAACCATAAACTTCTAGATCATACTTTAAGTTTTCAATCTCATCCTTTTCATATTCATCACCACATTCATCAATACATTTGTATGTATATTTTAATTTCTCATGCTTCTCCCTGAGTTTTTCAGTTTGATAGTAGCCATATGTGTTTGTCCAATATCCAAGATATTCAAAATCTATAGTTACTGGTGGCCCACCTCTTGGAAGCCTGAATTCAGGTAACGAACCTCCTGGCTTCTGCCCATAGTGTGGAAAATTAAAAGAAAAAAGCACATGCCTAGTTTTTTTCCCCTTAGAATACACATAATACTGGCTCAACAACTCAATACTTTGAGAAGAACATTTTTCCCAGCCAGTAATATCAATATACCCTAACGGATTCCCTCCAACATACCCATACGTATTCAACCCGCCACCTAACCCAATCGGATCACTGGTGATATACCTCCCTATACGCGGATCATAATACCGGTTCCAGTTATAGTGTAACTGCGTTTCACTGTCGTAGTACTGCCCGGGGAATCGCAGGTTAACCGTAACACTTCCCGAGGCGGGTGTACTGCCAAATGCGTCACTGTTCCAGTTCCAAACGACATTACCGCTTTCATCCGTGCCGCTGCGTGGTGTAACCAGGTGATCGGTGTGTAGGTAGGTCACTGTCTCGGTTGCACCATTCACATCGATTTGTGCGACCGGTTCAATGCCTTGCCAGATAACATCGCGTATCGGCCTGCCATCTGACTCGGTTTCAGCAATCAACTGGCCTTGCAGATCATAGTGATAAATGATTGTACCTGTTTGCGTTACTTTACGAGTACGTTGCCCAAGGGCATTGTAGGTGTAGGTTGCAACAAGAGTACCGGCTTCATAGACCTTAAATAAACGATTCGCGTTATTGTATTCAAAGGTTCGTGAGCTACCTGTCATCGGCGAGCTATCGGCTATTGTGTTACCTGCGGCATCACGACTGATGGTTTGTCCGTTTACATCATTAAGGCTGTTACTGCCAGCAGCAAATCCGTAACTATTTAACAAGGCACCTTGCGTGTCGCCAAGACGATTACCGTTAGCATCGTAATCAAATGCGATGGCATCCGTATTAGCGGCGGCATCATTAATAATACGGTCTAGTTCATCATAGCCATATGCATGAATACCTGACGCTATGGTGATGTCCAGGACGTTACCATTGGCGTCGTAGTTGTAACGTTTCGACCCTGACATGGTGGCATTATTCAGCGCGACCTTAACAAAACCACCTGCTTGAGAGGGGGTTGGTTTATTCAATACAATACGCTGATGGCGATAGGCCTTATCAGCGACATCACTGCGATACCAAACATCCATATACCGCTTACCCACATACACCAATGAAACCGGGCTGAGTGTTCTGATTGACTCATGACTTTCCAGTTGTTGCCAGTTTCCAGACGTATTATCTCCCTTAACCCAATAGTTATAACCCTGCCTACTTTCCTTATCGGTAATCATTACCTGTGCATTAGTATCGGGTTTCGAGAAGGCTGGCATATTCACGCGAACATAATGCTCTTTAGTATCGAGCACTGACTTAGGTCGTGTGATTGCAGAAATAATATTTGGTGAAGAACGTTTTTGATGACGTTTGACCTGAGCAAACATCGTGCCTTCAACTGTTTCATTTAGTGCTATTGGAGCGGCTCCATAAATAACAGCATTGCTGATTGTCGCGCCGGTAGAAGCTATGGAGCTATCTACCAACAGATCGGCAACAGATGGCGTAACACTGGTATACAACACAGCACCGTTTCTCTTGTAAACGATGTTAGTACCGACACGCTCCACACGCAGTACATCACCGATCTGATACGAGCCTAGGGTTGCTTTAGTCACACCATTTTCAAATGCCTGTAAGCCATTACCACGTACATACATCGCGTAGCTAATACTATTATAAGATGCATCCTTGTTTGTATAAGATAAACCCACCATCCTATATGTATTAGTTCTATTTATTGTAAATTCAACATAACCATCACCTGGAATACGTTGCACCGATGCAGCTCCTGCAGTCCAACCCCAACCATTTGTTTTACGCAGCACATCGCCTTGTAAAACTGTATTTTGAAAATCCTTCCATACAACCTGGAAAGGCATTGTTGGTTGGTGTACATACAAGTCAATATACCGAATGGCATCGTAGTTACTTGTTGAACCGACATTACGCACATACACAACAAGCTTGTGTAAACCGATTGATGCGGCAGTGGTGGCAAAACTATAGATATTATCGGTACTGTAGACCGTTGATTCAGTGCCAGATGTGTCAGGTCCTGAATGGTCAAATCGATACTCGTAACTACCTACATTACCACCAGCACCTTGCGCTGAAATTGATACTAACGAACCCACTGACTCCAAAGCAGGGCTGCTCATCGACAACGAAAGATTCGTTGCACCACCTACTTGTCGTGCGCCATAAATAACCGCATTACTGATTGTCACGCCGGTAGAAGCGATGGAGCTATCTACCAGCAGATCGCCAACAGATGGCGTAACACTGGTATACAACACAGCACCGTTTCTCTTATACACGATGCTAGTACCAACACGCTCCACACGCAGTACATCACCGATCTGATACGAACCTAGGGTTGCTTTAGACACACCATTTTCAAATGCCTGTAACCCGTTATCACGCACATACATCGCGTAGTTAATATTCTCATAAGATGCATCTTTGTTTGTATAAGATAAACCCGCCATCCTATATGTGTTAGTTCTATTTATTGTAAACTCAACATAACCGTCACCCGGAATTCGTTGCACCGATGCGGCTCCTGCAGTCCAACCCCAACCATTTGTTTTACGCAGCACATCACCATCTAAAACAGTATTTTGAAAATCCGTCCACGCTACAGGTTCACCCGTAGTAGGTCGATGTACATATAAATTAACATACCGAATGGCATCGTAGTTACTTGTTGAACCTACATTACGTACATATACAGCAATCTTGTGTAAGCCAATTGATGCTGGAGAACTAGTGACAAAACTATACGTGTTGTCAGTGCTATATGCCGTTGACTCGGTTTCATTTGTATTGGGCAAAGAACGACTAATGCGATATTCGTAGCTACCCACATCACCACCAATACCTTGTGCTGAAAGTGAAACTAAAGAACCAACAGTTTCGAATGCAAGACTATTTTTCGACAAGGTAAGATCTGTTGCCCCACCTACTATTCCAGTTAGATTAACTACCGAAATATCATTGAAATAACTGCCTGTGTTACCGTTTGAATATAATGCGATGCTGCCCGATGAAATAGAGTTATCTTGCATCGAGAAGATATCTACACCATCAACAATGACCTGCAGCAAGTCATCTTGTGCAATAATTTCAATACGGTAATCTCTTCCTACCTCGTAAGGAATATTATCTTCTGCCAAAACAGTAAAGACACCATCAACTTTTTTCACTACCCGTCGAAAGCCATCTTGTATGTTCCATGAGAACCGGTAGTAATTATTACTATCCGTATAGCGAAACATAACGCCAATATCATCATTGTCATCTGAACGTAACCTTACGTTAAACCGATAGTCCGTCCAATTAAGACTTTCTGGATCAGGATGTAAGAGATACGTTCCCTGCAAAGCAATACCGGTCGAATTTAACGTGTGGATATTCGTTGTTTGAATTATTCCTCCGTCAGTTGTCACTTGCCAATCAGAAACCCCTCCGTCACTCGTGCCATCATCAACAATGGTGAAGTTGTCAATAATTCGACTAGAACCAATAACTCTTTTATTAATGGTGTTTCCATTGAGCGATACGGCAACATTAATGACAATATCCTGTGGCCAAGTATTCAGGGGACTCGCAAGTGTTGGGTTACTTAGTGTTGCATCATTAAAGCTCCCCGTCCCAGATAGAACTGACCATTGATATGTCAGTTCATTATTATTGCCCGATGGGTTAATTGCATTTACGGCTAATGGCATTGGTGTTGCTGTATTGATAAAGCCATTCAATGTTGTAACAGATTCAATATGTGGCACTCGATTTCCATCAACTATGCTAATTACCGAGACATCATTAAAGTAACTGCCTACATTACCGTTCGAATACAGTGCAATGCTACCTGCCAAAATAGAACTATCTTGTATAGAGAAGATATGTACCCCATCCACAATCACTTGTAACAAGTCACCTTGTGCAGTAATTCCAACCTGGTAATCCTGCCCTATTACGTAAGGAACCGTATCTTCTGCCAAAACAGTAAAGACACCATCAACTTTTTTCACCACCCGTCGAAAGCCATCTTGTATGTTCCATGAGAACCGGTAGTAATTGTTACTATCCGTATAACGAAACATAACGCCAATATCATCGTTATCATCTGAACGTAACCTTACGTTAAACCGATAGTCCGTCCAATTAAGACTTTCTGGATCAGAATGTAAAAGATACGTTCCCTGCTTAGCAATACCGGTCGAATTTGACGTATGGATATTCGTTGTTTGAATTATTCCTCCGTCTGCTGTCACTTGCCAATTAGAAACGCCTCCATCACTCGTGCCATCGTCAGTCACTGTAAAATCATTGAAGCTGTTATTAAACGTGCTCTGGATATTAAGATATGAAATACCTGCTAAATTGTAATTCAACGACCCCGTTACAGTAGAACCCGTAACATCACCCGCAATACGCGCTCTCACTGTAATAATGGCATTCCCTTCATCTAACGTGAGGCTATTCCATGTCCAATAATTAAGCGAAGAAAAAGCTTGTACGACAGCGGCCACACCACCACTGCTTGGAGAACTTATACTGAACTCATACTCATAGATGTGGCTAATACTCGGTGTAGCTGTAAACACAATGCTTGAACCGGCCGGTACTGGCGCCGCTATTGAGGGCGTAATATTGACCACCAAGTTAACAGGTAACTCATTAGCTACATTAAGTACGC
>Ga0316207_10004094_pt1 | contig 12952 bp, 7 predicted proteins | sample 6weekpyrite_MG_FD_204943 | JGI IMG/M metagenome (GOLD analysis project Ga0316207, IMG submission 204943) | Microbial mat bacterial communities from mineral coupon in-situ incubated in ocean water Damariscotta River, Maine, United States -... | ecosystem: Environmental > Aquatic > Marine >... | reverse complement strand
ACCAATCTGAGCCCAATGCTCTATTTGTTTTGGGATGGAGCGATGATTCACTTCTGCATACACTTGTGCCTCAGACACAAATGAATCGTCTAAACGAATTGATTTAGCCATAACTACCACTCCATAACACAGTAACACAATAAGGGACAGAACGCAACAATTTGTCGCATGTTGAAATTATGGAACAGGCGCCTGGAATACTCTAATATAATTATTTTATCGGCAATTAATTGAGCTTATAGGCGTTTGCGTGAAGAATAACTATGTGAAGGATAAATAAAGCCGCACAATGGACGGCACTATAAAAAAATTTCGGGAACTCTTGGTTATACCAGATCGCCTGGAACCCAAAGGGCGGTAGTGAATAACGCATGATGCGTACCCGTTTATATCCACTTATCAAGCAATTATAGGCTATTAGATCCGAGCTCTCAATATAGGAATATGAACTGATTTTGCAGTTATTATGGTAGGGCTACTTCTACGTACTCAGTAGGTATCCCTCTGTATTTGAATGGGGGTGCCCCATTTCTATAATTTAGGCTTTTCATCTGAATATCCAGAGTTGGGTAAACTACCCCACCGTGAAGTGGGCGTACCACCTCTGATAAAACTAATGTTGCGGCCATAGCTCCGATGAAGGGTGTTGCTACGGCACGTGATGCCAACTGTGTGATACCACATAAGTCATTGCGCTCTTGAGCGAGTTTCTGGTATGCCTCATTCAATGTTTGGGCAGATTGAGCAGCAGATTCCGCACTCCATATATCAGATGGTTTTCGTATAGTAGGGAATGTATGTGTTCTAATGTTACGAAAGTCTTGATACCCGCTTCCAAGTCCAGCCTCAACCACTAAAGCGAAATCAGCTGTATCAAGGTCACGGCGAGTAGCAATATTATCAACTCCAAAGAGCGCCGTAGTAGGTTCATTATTCCGTAATTTATGATTTTGACCGAAGCTTCGCTCAACAAGATTAGTTGTGAAACCTGCATTTTCAAGGCGCTGAGCTACTTGTCTAACCTTGCGTTTGCCTAGGTCACTCTTTGTCATTAGCAAGCAGGTGCTAAGATTAGATTCCATGCTTTCATCAAAATCCTGTAGTACAACATGAGGTCGCTTTTCTCGAGGATAAGGTAGCATTCCGAGAATCCAGGAATATGCTTGCCCGAGGTGTCCCAAACCAACCAGCCACAAAGATTTTGGTAGATATTTAAGGTTAGGACCTTTGTTTGGTTCTGACCGCCAGTCTGATATACAAAGAGGACTCCAGAGTGATATTCCAACAGACCGATGTCCCGCATAAGGGTGGTCACCACGTATATGAAGGAATGCTTCGTTGACGCCTATACAGGCAGCAGCAACTCCTGCAATTGGGTTGTCAATCAAACAAGGTAATACATCATGACTACATAATGGGGAAGCGCACGCTCTCCATGAGTCCCAGCTTAGAAGAAGACTGAAAGCAGATGTAACAACATCTGAACTATTTCCCAGTATAAGAGTCGGTGTATTTGTATTGAGGCTAGTAGTAGGTACACCTCCAAGCTCTGTTATGACATCATGAGCACGTCTTCCTTCATACAATGGAACATTCAATATAGGATCTAGGTCACCGTATACCTCTACTCCTCCTAAGAAGGCACGCGAAGCAGTATTTAATGCTGTCAAGAAGCAAGCTTGACCTGCGAAAGTGTCTGACCAACCGTTCCCCAAATGCAAGCGTATACGGTATCTGGAAAATAAGTCGAGCGCTTCCTCAGGTGAGGAAACTTCGCCTTTGTCCAACGCGATCTTGGCTAGGCGATGCATAGATTCTGCATTAAGCATAGACATGGAATCCCCCATCATTATTAAATCGTATCAGTTGATTGATATCGGAACCTGAAAACACCTTCCATTTATGGTTGCCCTCGTAGACGTACATCCCTAAGTCTTGGAGACGAATATTTCCTTGTGCAAAGTGCGGAACAATAAATGCGATATGACCAGAAATGGCTACCATAGGATTCGTCCGGTCCGAAAAGCTTTGTCCAGGTCCGAATCGGTGGGTGTGTATGTCAGCCACTATTGTTAAGCCTTCAGAACGGCATAAATTCCAGAGATTGGAAAAGCTATTAGCACTAAGCGATACATAGTCGTCATTCAATGCATCATCTTGTAGTTGCTCATAAGGCAGGAATCTCTTCATAACTCTGCCATTTTTAGTTATGTGGCCAAGTAGGAAAGCACCACTTTCTCGAGTCCCCTTTCCTTGTGTACGAAGGTGATCGATGAGCTTATTCCACATATAAGGTGATGCGCTAAGCAGCGGTGCAGACGTAGTCACGACTTTGTAAAAGTTCATGGATAATCTCCAGATATTGGCTGATACCGTTGATTGGTTTCCAAATAAGTTGTGGATACTGTGCTGGCCAATCTACGTGACCAACTAGACTCTCACGGTCGCAAGGTATATAAAGAGCATCACCATTTTTCCAGCTCGGTTTAAATGCTAATTGAATTCGTTCACCACCTTGTGGCCAATCTTGAAACGCAAGTCTACAGTTCTTCGATATATCCCAGAATGTGCCTGTGGGTGCTGAGGAAGGAAATCCACTACAATTTAACCTGAGTGTGAACTCACGATTGTCACGGGCTGTAACATTGATATAAAGAAAGGGCCATGCGAGCTCTTTGAAGAGCCAACGATTCCGGTCTTCTCCTGAAAGAAACCTTGCCGACTTGAGGTCGGCAAGCAATGATTGTTCGTCTGGAGACATACTATCCTCCCCCAACTAACCATTAATCCGGTGCGCGGGCACCAAATCAAACATTACAGAGCATCCGGGAAATTGGGTAAGAGCTCCGATATGTACATCGATATCAGGTTGCTCGTTGCTTCCTGATATTTGCAATACATGTTCAGCAACGTCTGCAGACTGCATACCCAGCGCATGTCCAGCCCACTGTCGAATTTTTCCTACTGTCATTGCTGGGTTTGATTCACGTTGGACAGTGTTGCCATTGAAGCTGACTTGTACGTTAATATGTTTGCAACGATGCAGATGTATACGTATTCCATGCTCATGTTTTAAGTGTTTAACATGTGAGGCTTTATCACATAAACTATCATCATCTCCCTCGACTGAAAGGGTTAGTTGGTTTGAATCAATTTCTGCTGGTAAAACCGATATTGCAAAATTTGTAAGCTCCTCAATGGTTGCTTCTTCATTAATTTCAATTAATTTGATATCAGGCAAGTGCTCTGACTGGATGTAAACACGTGTAAGCATTTCTGCTCTCCTTATTCAGTATTGTGAGCAGGCGAAATTGCTTTGCTCTTACTGGATAAGTCGTAAAGAATGAAGAAAATCGGAAACAGATATTCTACTATTGATTAGAGATCACAATACTATATGTTTACGTGGGGCAATACATGAAGTGCCTGCATCTCGGGCAATTCCAAGAACTAGGTTGTGCATCGAAGTGGCCTGACATAAGGTTATTTGCAATATTTTTCAAGAAAAAATCGTCTGGCAAGCATCCGTACGGAGTTACTGATTCAGTATCACCTGTACTGAGAACAAAAATGCTTCCATCAAATGAATGATTGGGGTATTTCTCTGTAAGATATTTGAGCACCCACTTTAATATTTTATGTTGTCTCGCCTGTTTTCCTGAAGTACGTGTACGAACAAACTCAATTTTATGAGTATTTCCGTTTGTGGATACTCTATGTGGCTGAACATTTAGGGTTAAGCCAGAACAGTCTAGGCTAAAAGAGTTTGCCATCATGGCGTGTTCTGCGCCTATCCAGGTTCTACCATTTGTGAGTAGTTGATATGCATAATCTTTGAGGTATGGTAATGCGTGTTTAAAGTCTGGACTGAGCGATGCTAATGTACGTTCTACTTCATCAGTATATTTGTCCATGTCATTGTTTGCTGAAAATAGCTCGCGCATTACAGCGCCTTCGACAAGAGCTGCTGGATGAAGTCCTGCCGAAGGATTTAATTTTTTTATATATTCATAATAGTAGCGTCGAGGGCACACACGATAAGATAGAAACCCAGCAAGGTCATAGCTAGTTAAATTCGATACAGTACTATTGGTGGTTGCTGGATTTGTTGTTGTATGTGTGCTCGAGTTTACTCGAACGGTTTCTAATAAATGAGTTGCGTTTTGAATAGTGTTCACGCATTTTGCATCATATCTTTCACAAGATTCATATAGAATGAGATGTTTTTTTGCCCGAGAAAGTGCGACATAAAGTTTATTTGATGCCTCTGTTTCTTCCTCGAAGTTGCTTTTATGTTTAACTGCTTGAAGCAAAGTCCGTGGAATCAACTCTGAATCAGTAGAAGGGCAAAAATGTTTGGCATCAATATCAACAAGATGTACGGCTTCAAACTCTAGCCCCTTACTCCCATGAATTGTCATCACTGCTACAGCATCAATATTATCAGCTTCAGGAGGAGGGATACGAAGTTCCTTATCATCACCTATCCTCAATCTACGACGTAGACGTGTAATAAAGCTGCCGACCGTTTGATATGCGAGATTGCCATCAGGTACTCGAAGATAATATATAAACTGCCACAGAGCTATTCGTCGAGTAATATCAAGTATAGTATCGCCGCTTAGATGTGGGCGAAGAATATTAGTTCTTTCAAGTAGTAGTTCACAGACTACTTCCCATGGGGAGTTTAACGAGGATAATCCATGAAAAACATTAGCCAAGTCATTTAAGATTGCAACACAGGAAGGTGATAGTCCTGGAGGTGGTGTGTCGAGCCATGATAGTGCTTCAGGACGGTTTTCATTTAACCAAGCCAATAAATATTCTATATCTTCAGCGGGTATTTCAAAACCTTGCAGGCGCGTCAGACGAATAATTCCACTACCTGAGCGATCGATAAAAAGCTGTAAAATAGCTAGGAGATCTTTGATCTCGCTTCGTTGAAAGATGTTACCGAGGTGTAATGCAGGTACACCAGCTTCATTCAGAGCTTTGGCAGATGCCCCACAAGTATCATGAGTGCTAGCTAGAACAACTTGGTCACGAAATGCTACTCCCAAGTCATGAAGTTGACTAATGTGCGAAACAAGCTCTCCGTGAACTATGTTGTCTTTCTCACATTGGATGTGACGAGGCCTGACTCCACTTGTCCCCCGTACAGGTTCTACATCATTCAGTGGCAAGAGCATCTGAAGAGGATTTGAGTCTCTTCCTGCGTGTTCAAAAACACGAATCACTTCTTCGTAGCTACGCCTGTTCTCATTAAGGTGAAAAGTTTGATGTTCGGGAAAGTCGTCACCAAAATTGATTATGTTGCGCATGGATGCACCACGAAATCTGTAAATAGCTTGTCTGGCATCACCTACTACCCACAAGCTCTCCGCATGGATCGAGAGCGCTTTCACGAGTTGTGCACTAGCACGATTAACATCTTGGTATTCGTCAACTAGAATATGTTTGAAACGTCCTACACTACCAATAAAGTTATTGTAATTTTGGGATAAAGCTATTGCTGGTAGCATTACAAGATCACCTAAATCAACCAATTTGTCGTGTTCATGAAGTATTTTTTCATAACACGTATAAAGTTTGCTGATGTCTCGTTGCTTTCTTACATCACTAATATTGGTCTCTGATGCAGAGATCTCGACAGCTGCAGAAAATGTTTTAGCGTCAGCAAGTTCATCCTTGGATCGTTGGATAGTTTTGACAGCTTCGTTCAACCAATCAAGAGGGTCACCGTACGGGTTAAAGGCCGAGAGGCCAAGACCATAGATATGAGGCTCAAGTAACGCTAATTGTGCCATTCGATCAGCTACGCCAAATTGAGGGCTTAAGTTGAACTGATCATGGTGCTTACGCAGGAATTCCAATCCAAATGTATGGAAAGTGCCTACCCAAATGTCGTGAGCATCCTGTATGCCAAGCGTTTGTAGCTTATCAAGAAGTTCACGAGCAGCACGGTTTGAAAACGTCAGCAGGAGTAGCTCACTAGGTTTTACTCCGTTTGAGAGAAGATGTTGAACCCGCAATAGCAGTGTTGCAGTTTTTCCAGTCCCGGGTCCTGCTACTACGAGAGATATTTTGTCTTTCGATGTTGCAGCTCTAGTCTGATCTGGGGTTGGTGTAAGTGGTTCTTGTGGAACATCGTCTTCTAGAATAGGTGCCGGGAGTAATAAAGTATCAAGTAATTGTTGACGCACTAATTCTAGAGGGAGATCTAGATCTGCACAAATTTGTTTCGCAGACTTTCCTGTTAAGAAAAGGTTACGCGAAACCTCTCGTGGTAGCAGAAACTCTCTAGCAAAAATGTTAGCCTGAAGTTCTGACCGCTCGCGAGCCCCGTAAGACTCCACTTTCTGCGAACCGAGTGTATCTCCAGCTTTTGGGTTCATATTCGAATCGATGACTTTATAGCAGCTATCATGGTCTTCAGGGTGTAATTTCCAATGTCCAAACTCATGAGCGATGAGAAAGGCTTTTTCATCACTTGAAACATCATTACGAACGATGATTTGTCTCAGATTGCGAATCAATATTGCATCGGCACCGCCTAGCATCGCATCAGTTGGGTTTACCTCCTCAATCATAAGATCTTCTGCACCCTCATCAGCTACAGCTTGAATAAGCATATCTGACCGAATGGCTGACATAGCTGTATCATTGAACAGAGTTTCACGAAGTTGATGAGCAGCCTTTCTAGCTCTGTAAAATGGTGTCACAGAGAATAATCCTCCATCTGCAATGAAAGGAGACGATTCTTTTCTTCGGTAGATACTGAAAGAGACATTACTGCACTTTCCCAACTCTCAGATTGTGAAATTATAGGCTTAACTGAAGATTTATAGCTCATACCACCTGAGAGATTTTCACCTAGACATATATTAAGAGCTGTTTCGGTAACTTTAAGGTGATGCGCTAAATTCTTAAGTATATTTATCGGTGTATTTGTAATACGCCGCGTCAATATCTTTGTTAGAAGAAGACTTGATTCTCCTAGACCAGCAGCGGCTGAAGCTCTCTTGAACTTTGCCCCGGCTAAGTCAGAGATAGCAAGCTTTGCGGCTTCAACATCGGCATCAGTCACCGGTTTAGTATCTAGATTGTGAACAGTATTGAGCACAAAACTTTGTAATCGAGAAACAGACTCTTCAGATATATCACTGATGGCTCCGATGCTAGCATTTTCAGGCGTAGCCTCATACGAAGACCAAAGCGCAAAAAACTCTAGAATTTCTTCTCTGTATTCAGGGTATGCCTGACATGCACTAAGCACGATATTCGGAGACGGCTTATCAGCCGAAAAGAAGAATTGATCCAGAACTTCTTCGAGCGACAGTTTTCCGTTAGGTGATGTCATTTCTTGAACTCCTTCTGGATTTTTACAAGAGCGTTGTTCTTGTAGTTATTGACAGTTCTTGGGGTAACATTAAGTGCTGTAGCAATATCTTTAACGCGCATTTCTTCAACATATAGCATCGTATATACGGAATGCTCTTCCCTAGTTAAGATAGCTTGCAGGCGCGAGACAACTTGAGCATGATCTTGCCTGGTTTCTAGTACCTCTTCGGGCGTGCCACCATTTCGAAGTTGAATGACCATACGAGCGGTCTTATCGGAATCTTCTTCATCCAATGAGTGATCCATAGCATCGAGACTAATCTGTTGCTTTCGCTTTTTGGACAGCAGGGTCCTCTGAAAATCTAAGGCTCGCCGTTTGAAGAATTGTCCAAAGTAATTCTGAGCGTGTTTAATATCGCCAGGACGCTTTAACAGGCATTCCCAGACATATTGAGAAATCTCTTCAGCAGCATGATCGAGGTTACCTATATTTATAGGGTAAATATGGCTTCTAACAGCAAACCCCTTGGCTAAACTAATTAAACGCCTCGATAGTGCATCAGACAGCAAACCTAAACGTTTCTCGTTGTTAGTTTCCCGAGCATGTATGAATAGCCTGAATACCTGTTCCTCAGAAATGTACAGTGAATCGTTTTTCCAGTCAGTACATGCCAATCTAGAACACAATGATTGGTTATCAAGGGCCGCTAGGGCCGATTCGGGCTCTTGTGCTTGCATTTTTCTTTTCCGCTATTCATATACACATGTCCGTTTTGATGTCTGAGACGCTCCCTATGTTACAGTAAGTCGTATGTGTAGTGAAAAATCGGAAACTAACGCTGATTAAAACGACTCTTTAAGGTGTGTATAGCCTCTGGGGCCGCTTAATGGGTAAAGCGCTCAATATTTATGCTGGTGTGAAAGCAAAGCTTTAGCTGTTTGCTATTCACTTTCAAGATTATATGACGATCTCTAGAATGCTGTGCAATATTCTGAATTATATTATTGATTTTTTTATAAAAATCAGAAATATAATGAGTGGAAGGCAGAGAATTCCTTTTCTCATAATGACGTCTCTCATTGACTAGGCGCTAAGTCAAAAAATCCATCTGTACCATATGCTAAGTAATTGATAATAATAGGTTTGTGCATCAGCTACCTAATGACGGCAGGCAATAAAAAAGCCACCTTGTCAGGTGGCTTTGTTATTGGTGGAGACGGCGGGAATCGAACCCGCGTCCGCAAGCACTCCGCTTCAGGCTCTACATGCTTAGATTTCGCCTTTTAATTTAGTCGTTTAAACTCCGGCAATTCAGGATTTTAAACAACGAGTCTGTTTAGGTTTTAATGCTCTGGCCTCAGACCGATCAGCGCACGATCCCGTATAATATGACTCCCGAAATCCACCCCCTACAGGCAAGAAATGGCCGGAAGGCAATCTACTGGTTATTAAGCAGCGATCGCGTAGTTGTCGTCGTTTGCAACTATAAGTTTGCAGCTGTATTAACGAGGTAATCTGCGCCTCGGCATGCACCACAAAGTTTTGTTACCCACGTCGAAGCCATGTCGTCCCCGAAACTGAGTCTTAAACTTTACACCTTAAACGACTAAGGTGTTTTACTACACTGTCACGACTCCGTCAGAAGTGCAGTGATGTTGCGCACCATCCTTGGTGTTTTAATCCAGCTCGGCATCCTTGCCTCGCGTTCACCTCATGTACGGCTCCTTAAACCGCCGCACATAAAACATTCGGTTCACCCACGTCGAAGCCCCATGTTAAAGATGAGGATCCCCGAAACTGAGTTTTAAACTTTACACCTTAAACGACTAAGGTATTTTACTACTATGTGACGACTCCGTCAGTGCTGTTGTGACATTACACACCTTCCATGGTGTTTCGTTATACGTTAAGTATAACAGTGTCGAATAATCCTTATTCTGATCTAGCGCATTACATCCATGATGTGCGATTTTCTGCTGTGGGTGCCTGATCAACAAGATCTGGCCCTTAACCCCATATATGGTGGCAGAATACAGAAAATAAAGGGGCCAACGATAAATAGTGATCGATGGCCCTGAGTCAGCTGGTTAAGCCTGCAACAATTGTACAGATCAATAGTCTGCATTGGTAGCGGTGGGTGGCGCATTGCTTTAAAATTCGCTGCTTATCGCTTAACCCGTCATTTCTGAGGCCATCAATGCATTATTTCCGTGGATCACCCGCGCTATCCAGTTTCCGTACGGAAAAACTACTCAATTTACTGACTTCTTTCGAACCATCAATTGGACATATTTACGCTGAATATGTTCATTTTGCTGATGTTGATGGCGAGCTAAATGCCGAACAGACGGCGACACTTTCGCGCCTCCTGAGTTATGGCCCGGCCTATTCAGCTGAGGAGCCCGAAGGCCAGCTGTTTCTGGTGATTCCACGCTTTGGCACGATTTCACCCTGGGCATCTAAAGCCACGGATATCGCGCATAACTGTGGCCTGCGCTCGATTCATCGTCTGGAGCGGGGCATTGCCTACTATGTGCAGTCTTCGGTGGCTTTATCTGATGATGCTGTACGTAACATTAAAGCCGCTATTCATGATCGCATGATAGAAGCGGTATTAACGGACTTTGACTCTGCTGCGGGCCTGTTTGAGCATGCAGAACCTGCCAGCGGTGGTCATGTGGATATTCTGGGCGGTGGCCGCAGTGCGTTAGTTGCTGCGAATGCCGAGCTGGGACTGGCGTTATCGGACGATGAAATTGATTACCTGTTTGATTATTTCACTTCTATAAAGCGTAATCCCGGCGATGCCGAACTGATGATGTTTGCGCAGGCTAATTCTGAGCACTGCCGCCATAAAATTTTTAATGCAGACTGGATCATAGATGGTAAGCCGCAGGATATCTCGCTGTTTGGCATGATTCGTAATACCTACAACAAAAATCCCGAGAACATTCTGAGCGCCTATCACGATAACTCGGCGGTGATTGAAGGTCACACGGCGGGACGTTTCTTTGCTGATGTCGATACGGCGGAATACACCCTGCACCAGGAGCCGATGCCGATTCTGATGAAGGTGGAAACCCATAATCATCCCACGGCGATTTCACCTTTTCCCGGTGCAGCCACGGGATCAGGTGGTGAAATTCGTGATGAAGGTGCAACTGGCCGCGGCTCCAAGCCGAAAGCAGGGTTATGCGGGTTTTCTGTCTCTAACCTGAAAATTCCGGGTTTTGAACAGCCCTGGGAAACCGACTTTGGTAAGCCTGAGCGGATCGTTTCAGCGCTGGATATTATGCTGGAAGGCCCTCTGGGTGCCGCCGCCTTTAATAATGAATTTGGTCGCCCCAATATCAATGGTTATTTCCGTACCTTTGAAGAGCTGGCACCCGGTGTGGCCGGTGATGAAGTTCGTGGCTACCACAAGCCGATTATGCTGGCCGGTGGTTACGGCAATATGCGTAAGCAGCATATAGATATGATCGAAATGCCAGCGGGAACCCCCGTGGTATTGCTCGGTGGCCCGGCCATGCTGATTGGTCTGGGCGGCGGTGCGGCATCTTCCATGGCATCTGGCGAGAGTGCGGAGAATCTCGACTTTGCGTCGGTGCAACGGGGTAACCCGGAAATGGAGCGTCGCTGTCAGGAAGTGATTGATCGCTGCTGGGCGATGAGTAAGGGCGGCGAAGATAATAACCCGATTATATGGATTCACGATGTGGGTGCAGGCGGCATCTCTAATGCATTACCCGAGCTGGTAAATGACGGGGGCTGTGGTGCCGAGTTTGAGCTGCGTGAAGTGCATATTGACGAGCCTGGCATGACGCCAATGGAAATCTGGAGCAATGAATCGCAGGAGCGTTATGTGCTGGCCATAGCCCATGATCAGCTGGAAACTTTTAAGACTCTGGCCGATCGTGAGCGTTGCCCTTATGCGGTACTCGGTTACACCACGCAAGCGAAAGAGCTGAAAGTGCATGATCGTTATTTTGATGATTATCCGGTAGATATGCCACTGGATGTCCTGCTTGGTAAGCCGCCTAAAATGACCCGTGATGTAAAGCACGAAACGATTCAGCAGAACGCCTTTGACACCTCTGCAATTGATATCAGGGATGCCGCGGCACGTGTGCTGCGTTTACCTGCGGTGGCGAATAAAACCTTCCTGATTAGTATTGGTGATAGAAGTGTCACTGGTCAGATTAGCCGTGATCAGATGGTGGGCCCCTGGCAGGTGCCGGTGTCTGATGTGGCCGTGACCACCACGTCTTTTAATGTTCACTCGGGTGAAGCGATGGCAATGGGTGAACGCACACCGATTGCGCTATTAGATGGCGCCGCTTCCGGGCGCATGGCAGTGGGTGAGGCGATTACCAATATCGCGGCCAGTGCCATTAACAAACTGGGTGATATAAAGCTTTCTGCCAACTGGATGGCACCGGCGGGTCATCCGGGTGAAGATGCTGCCTTATTTGATACAGTAAAAGCCGTGGGTATGGAACTGTGCCCCGCGCTGGGCATTGCGATTCCTGTTGGTAAGGATTCCATGTCGATGAAAACGGTGTGGAATCAGAACGGTGAAGAGCGTGCCGTTACCGCGCCGCTATCGTTAATTATTACGGCCTTTGCGCCAGTCACCGATGTACGCAGTACGCTAACACCACAGTTAAGCAGTGCGCCGGGTAGCCTGTTAATTTTAATTGATCTGGGCGGTGGTCGAAATCGCATGGGCGGCTCGGCACTGGCACAGGTATATAAACAGATCGGTGATACGCCGGCTGATCTGGATGATGCGTCGCTGCTGAAGAATTTCTTTAATACGATTCAGGATCTAAATCATCAGGGTAAGTTACTGGCTTATCACGATCGTTCTGATGGGGGTTTATTTACAACATTATGTGAAATGGCGTTTGCTGCTCACTGTGGTTTAAGTATTGATATTGCAGGCCCGGCCGGTGGTGAAGAGGGTGATGTAGTCGCCGCTCTGTTTAATGAAGAGCTGGGTGCGGTAATTCAGATAAACTCAACTGACATTGAATTTATTATGAATGATCTACGCGCGGCAGGTTTGGGTGATGTCTCGCATGTTATTGGTACGGTTAATCAGAGCGACAAAATTGCAATTTATAATGATGTAGAACCCGTGTTTGAAGACACACGTATCAACTTGCAGCGCGCATGGTCTGAAACAACTTGCCAGATGCAAACTCTGCGTGATAATCCGCAATGTGCGCAACAGGAATTCGATTTAATTCTCGATGAAAAAGATCCGGGTATTTCACCTCAGTTAACATTTGATTTAAATGACAATGTGGCTGCACCTTATATTGCCACGGGTGTTAAACCACGCATGGCCATTTTGCGTGAGCAAGGGGTGAATGGTCAGATAGAAATGGCTGCCGCATTTGATCATGCCGGCTTTAGCAGTGTTGATGTACACATGAGTGATATTCTTTCTGGTCGAGTGTCATTAAAAGATTTTAATGGCCTGGTGGCCTGTGGTGGTTTCTCTTATGGTGACGTACTTGGTGCAGGCGAAGGCTGGGCAAAAACCATTCTGTTTAATGCAATGGCACGCGATGAATTCAGTGCGTTTTTTGATCGTGACGACAG